>Ga0209979_1000914_pt1 | contig 35534 bp, 47 predicted proteins | sample AnhtaG_FD_183114 | JGI IMG/M metagenome (GOLD analysis project Ga0209979, IMG submission 183114) | Deep subsurface microbial communities from Anholt, Denmark to uncover new lineages of life (NeLLi) - Anholt_01485 metaG (SPAdes) (version 2) | ecosystem: Environmental > Aquatic > Marine > Oceanic... | reverse complement strand
TATAATCGGTATAGATTCGGCACTTTTCATTAAGCTTCGGATTCTTTCTAATCATAGAAACAATCTTCCGGTAAGTGATGAAGCTGGATTGGTCCTTACTATTAGAGCAAATATAAATTTCCCCAGGCTCCTGAGTAATTAAAAACCAATTTAAAACTATAGCCGAAAAGGTAGATTTACCATTCTTTTTGGCCAGAGATATCAAGATTAATCGAGGCCTATTTTCATAAAAGCAGTCTGTAAAAACTTTTCGTTCCCAATTCTCGAGCTTAATCAATTGCTCTTTTTTCTCTGGTAGATAGATCTCTTTTTCTGAAAATTGAATTATATCTCTTTCATATTCCCGGATAGAAAAGCCTTCACCGGTTTTTGCTCTTTCCTTCCATCTCAGATCTAAGTTCTTACGTTGCGCTTTTCTTGACTTTGCAGTCTTGCCATCAAATCTAATAGCCATAATTAACCACCTTTAATTTTTATATTCCCTTCTCAGGGAGTTCGATAAATCAAACTCCCCTAAATACCCCTAAAAACGTTCCCTGGTAGTCTGATTAGCGTTTCTTTACTCTCATAGATTACTTTATGCCAACCCTCTTTCAGTCTTAAACTCGGGAAAATAGCTAAAAGTTATTAGGTATATAGCATTTTTCCACATTCAAGCTAAAATTAGACCTTCAATTTTGCGTTTTAAAGCCCCTGCTTTTCTGAATAGGTAATATCATAAGCGTATATTCGATAATCCAGGTTAAAACTTGCACCCTTTAAATCCCGAATCCATTAATAACCTCTTTATTTTCGTCATCATTTATCCCGATATACCGGAAAGTTACTTTAATATTCCGGTGATTCAATAGGTTAGAGATCCTTTCGATACTAATTCCCTGCTTTCTCAGGTGATAACCGAAAGTTTTTCTAAGCGTATGGCCCCCAACTTTATGCTTAATTCCAACTTCCCGGCACCAGGCATTTATTAACTGGTAGGCTCTGATCCTGGTAATTGGCCTATTCTTTTTTGATTTTTCGTTAGTGAATAGGTATTGATCCAGGTTAAATATTCCGGTCTTTTCCAGGTAATAGTTTAAGGCCTCTTTAATCTGCTTATTAAAATGCACCTTCCGGGTCTTTCCGGTCTTTTGCTCTTTGATATCTAAATAGTCTTTCAAATTCCCCTGGTCATCTTTGACATCTGCAAGTTTCAGGGATAGGATATCCCCGATCCTCAGGCCGGAATTAATACCAAAAACGAATAACAAATAATCCCGGGGATTTTTCTGTCGGTATAGATTTCCCCGGATCTGCTTTATTTGATTTTCTGATCTGATCGGCTCAACGATATTCATAACTTTTTTGCCCCCTATATTATACTTAATTTATTTGACTAAATTATAACATAGGTTAAATAAAAAAGCAAGTATTCTATCAAAATAAATTCAGGTATTCTGTAACCCTTATTTCATATAGCTTTTTGAATTTAACACTTAAAGCATTGTGTTAAATACAAACCTTTCCGGTATAGGCCAGGAGAATCGAGATGCTCCGATAAATAAAAAAAATCTTATAGCCCTCATAACCCCCTCAAAATCCATAATTCGTTTTTTGATAGCTCCGATAGCTCCGATAGGCCTCCGATAGCTCCGATAAATGAAAAACGCTTCTTGTAATCCTTATAAACAAAGGACTTTTTTTTTCGATATTTTTCAATTTTTCCCGATTTTGTGATTTTTTGTTTTTTATGCTTAATTTATATGAAAAAATTGTAATATAGGTTAAAAAGAAAAAACAAACAATATTTTTATTTTTACCTTTATGCACCTAAAGAGATACTTTCGTTAAATAAAAAATGGCTTTCAATATCTCCAATGAATTAAGGTATAGCAACCCTCACAGCGTTTTTATTTTTTAACTTTCCCTGTATTATACATAATATCAATTAAATCAAATAAGAAATAAACGCCTAAACCCTGTTTTTAAGAGAATTTTACAACCTATTTTTAGCCCTTAATTGACCTTTTTACTTAACAAAAGTATCTTTTTCAACCTTTAATTTCTTTATAGTCGTCCTTTCAAAAAAAAATAGCCAGACTAAAAAGCAATTTCTGCTTTTTCAATCTGGCGATCTGGTCGCTCTACAAATATTTAATTTTATTATTTATTAATTTTCTTCTCTTTGCTTAATTTTAACTTCATTTATAAGTAATTTTGCTATTCTTAATATTTCCCACTTTGTTAAACCGTAGTGAGTTAATATCATTATAAAAGTAGTCTGTAATTCTTTTAATTTTTTCTTTCCTAATCTCATATTTTTATACCTCTAATTATATTCTATTTTCTCGTTTATTTTCCTTTGCTCCTCTACATATTTATTAGCTTCACAAACAGCATTATAAAACTTATCATCTTTTAGTATTTTGGCCACCTTCCCGAAAGCGTTCCCAATTTCTGAAATGCTTTTTGAGCATACAGCAAAGGCCTTATTTAAATTTTTATAGAACCCTTCCCATTCTTCATTAGTCATAAAAAATTTATCTTTAGGAATCAAAATATAATAATCAATCTTTGGTTTCATTCCTTTAACCTCACAATTACCTTTCCAAGTAAATTAACGCTAACTAAATTCTTTGCTCCACATCTCGGACATATAATTACTTGCTCTTTCGGCTTATTGCTAAATATATCAAATCCCGGCGATCCATCGAATAACCTTCTAAGGCAGAGTTCTTCCCGATATGTTCCTTTACATCTTATCTTTTCTTTTTTTATTTTACTTCACCTGCCCCCTATTCGTCAATTATCCTCGTCTCTTTTTGGTGTCAGTCTATAATAGAAGGATATCTTCTTCCAACCGTTACCCTGATTGTTTAATTTTAAATCATCTACGGTAATCTCACCTTTTAATATTCGGCCTGCAATACCTTCCAATAATTCCGTTTGGGCCAAACAAGCAGCTATTGCTATTTTAGATACATTTTTATTTACCATAATTTTCTCCTTTTTTATTCCCACCTGGGAATCAACTTGCCATATTTTTCTATTTCTTTATAGCTTATTATTTCCTCAAAATCTATTCCCAGATCATCGCATAAAAATTTAATCATTTCCCCATTGGCTTCGTCTCTCGCATACTTATCAGGAATTATAAATCTCAATTTGGTAAATTCTTCGGGATAATATTTTTTAAATCTTTTCAATTTGGTTTTATCTTGAGATCGGAGATAACCTCCTTTAACTTCAACCCATGAATCCGAAGTAGGTAAATAAAAATCTGGTTTATAATATCTTTGACCACGCTTGATATCTTTAAATCCAAATTCTTTATATTCATAGATATACAATTCACCAAAATATCTATAATATCTGGCAATATTGGCTTCTGTTTTTGACCGAAAATATTGTTTTAGATCTTCCCGGTAACCACCTTTGGCTATTTCCATTTAATTATTCCCCTTATATTTTACCCGATATTTTTAATATAAATAAGACTCCCATGACTACCACTGCCAAAAAAAGCGCCCACCAACCCCACTCATTGGTTTCTTCTACTTTTTTAACCGGACTGCTAAATCCTTTAATCTTTTCATTCACCCATTTTAATCTCATTTAATCACTTCCTTTCCTTTTTAATCCGGGTCGGTCCCGCCGGCTTTGACTTTTTTAACTTCTTCCTCGGTATAAATTCCCAGTTCAGCCTCAACTATTTTTAATCGTTTTTCAAAACCTTCTAAAACCGGGACAATATAATATATTACAAAATCTTGTGATCTTAAACTTTTAAAATCTTTTTCATTTTCTGCTAATTCTTTTAATTCTTCTAAATTTTTATTCATTTATTTATTATCACCCTTTCCTTATCCTTTAAATGTTCTTCTAATTTTTCAAATCTCTTATCATAAACTTTCAAGATTCTTTTGATACGAATCAATATTTCTCCAAGCGCGGCGATCAGCACATTCCGTCCTTTTTCTTGCTCGTAATATCCTACAAATTTGCATATTTTGTTACCCAATTCTTCAATTTCATCTACTTCTTTAAAATCCTTAATTTTAACCATCGATATCCTTCCTTTCTTCCCTATATTTCGAGCCCTTCTTTTTTGCATTCTCATATTTAATCACCTCTTTTTTATCCCTTTCATCATCCCAATTTATCCACCTATGATATTCAGGATAAAGTTTCATTTGAATAAATCCTGTTTCTCCATCTTTATTTTTTGTTATATCGATTCTCACATATTCTGGATCGTCCCCATCTCTTCGTGATAAGGCTTCCATTTTTAATTTACGCTCCCAATAAATTAGTAATATTATTTCTGCTCTTTCTTCAATCGAACCCGATCCCCTAAAATCACTATTTCTTGGCGCTCTTACTTTTCCTTCTTGTGGTCTATGAAACTGCGATACTAATATTACAGATGTATTTTTTGCCCTTCCGATTTGCTGAATTTGTAAGGTAAATTTAGTTAACCTGGCGTATTCAGATAGGTTTTCTGGGTCAGCTATATTTTGCAGATAGTCAATTATAACGATATCCGGCTTATGTTTTGATATTGCCCTAATAACATCCGGCATTGTATAGGCCCGGATACAGTTATAATTCCAGACATCATTAATAATTGGGATCATCACTTTAATTTTTTCTCTATCTAATTCTGTTAGGTTCCCATGCCGGAATCTCATAGTATTAATTTCTTGCGTATTGGCTAATATACGCCTCATATTTGCCCTGATAGACATCTCTAGTGTAATTACCAATACTTTGTAATCGCTATTGCAAAATCCCTTAGTCAGATCATTGCACAGTGAAGTCTTACCATTACTCGGATAGCCACCTATAATAATTAAATCCCCCCGGTCAAAGCCACCAGTTATTTTGTTTAAATCTTCAAAATTCTCCGGGAATTTAAAGTCTGTTCCTCTCTCTGCATCCTCTAATGTTTTCAATATTACTTCTTTATTGGTTTTTTCTTCTATTTCTTCCGGTGGCTTCACTTTGTTTATGATCTCTTCCAACTTTTCAGCCTCTATTTTACCTATCCTAAAATCCTCAGTGGCCTTTAATATAGTTCGATTATAAGTATCATTCTTCAGTATTTTAATGTATTGGTCTAACATTTGAATATTGGGGACAGAATTTTGAATATCCATTAATATACTCATCCCTAAATCATTGGCTTTTATCCAATTCAAAAATTCTTTGCTTTTCGCTGCAGCATCCATTATGGTCGCAATATCTATTTTCATCTCTTTTTTATAGAACTTTCCAAATAACTGGAATAGTTTTCTATAGGTTCCATCGGTAAAATCACTAGGCATTACTTTACCAATTATCTTTTCGTATCTGGTACCATCCAATAAAATGCATCCTATTATTACCTTTTCTATTTGTGTATTAGAATATCTCATTGTTGCTCCTCCTTCCTTAGCCAGTTATTTATAAACCGATTGTAGTCTTTGGGTATTTTATCTTTTTCGCCTTTATCTCTTTTCTCTTTTTCTTTCATTAACCAATTCTCCATTTTTTCTATCTCCTGATCGATCTCGACCCCGGGATACTTCTCATCGAATTCTTCCATTTTTTCTTTAGTTAGATTAGTAAATTCTTTTTTAATAAAATTAAAGCGGATATTCTTATCCTTATGTTTATTAAAATTAAGAGGAGTTCTCTTTTCTTTCTTCTCTTTATTATCTTTAAGAGTTTCTTTAGACAAATGTTCGCCCCCCTTAATATCCTTATTTTTTATACTATCTCCTTGGTTGTTGGGTGTGCCTAAACTTACCATTTTGGTAAGTTTTACTAACCATTTTGGTAAGTTTTTCTTACCATTTTGGTAAGTTTTTCTTACCATTTTGGTAAGTTTTTTATCATTTAAAACTTCACTTTTTGGTAAGTTTTTCCATTTTTCATAATGTTCATTGAATTGATAACATTTATTTTTTATAATTATTTTATTCTCCTCAATCATTTTATTGATAGTTCTATTAAGATGACTTTCGTACATTCCTATATCATTAGCTATTTTTCTCTTGATTAATTTCTTAGTCCAATCTTGCCTTCTTCCTACTCCATTAAAACCCCAGGACCAACGTATAATATAAAATATTATCCTCATCTCATCTTTACTTAATAGACCTCTAGCCAATATATTTATCAATATTTTATTTTTTATTGGAGTAGAATCTTTTGGGATCATCTGTCAATATTATTTCCTCTTTTTCCATTATATTTTTTCCGGGGGCAAGTAAAATAGCCATAAAAACCTGCCCCCGCCTTTAGTACTCTACCGAATTACAAAGAGACATCAAACCACAATCAAAGGCACCGCCTCCATTTTAAAATGGTAAATCTTTGTCTTTTACTTCTACCACTACAGTCTCGCCAAATTGTTTTTGGACAAATATTTTAGCTTTTTCTAAAACTTCTTCTGCTTTTTCATTATCTTCGACTTCTAAAACTATCCCTATTTTTTCATTATTAAAATTGCAGGATTTTACCCTTTCATAAGTTATCTGCTTGGCCCTCATAGCATCACCCCCTTTTTATTTATTTACCTCTAGATTTTCCTCTTTTCTTAAATATTTTTTTATTGCCTCATAAAGTTCTTTTTCAGATAACCAACCTATTTCCGATTGTTTACCACTTTCGTTATAATAAACAAAATGAAAATAAATTTTTCCTTCATGAATCCCATATTCTTCTTTGTCAGAACATTTTAGTTTTACTTCATTAGTCATTTATAGATTTTCCTCCTTTTCCCACTTTTCGCCAGTCCAGATTTTGTGGTATTTCTCGTACATGACATACATCAGCCATAACTCATTCATAGATTCTATTGCAGTAGGATATAAATCTCTCCAGTATAAATCTTCATATTTTGTATCTCGATAAAGTTTTACATAATTAGATACAAACTCACTAAATTTTATTATTTTAGCGAATGGACTAAATATCTTTAGTATCATCTCCTGCAACCTCTCTTGTGTGGGTAGGTAGACAACATTCAATTCACCATCGTCATATTGATAAAAAGTCTCTTTATTAAATGTTGTGAAGGGAATCGGTTCTACGGTTATGCCTGCTCTTTTAAAAATAATATATTCTCTATCTTCTCCACCTTCATCTTTATCATTACTAAATTCTATCTCTTCTAAAATTAAAATATTCTCCTCTGTGTGTTTGATATATACATTGTCCATTATGTGTGTATTTTTCTTTTTCCATTCCTTCTGTATCTCCTCTGCCTGCTCGTACATTTTAATATAATTTTGCGTTATCATTTTATTCACCTCCTTATTTATTAACTTCGATGGCCAATCGATAAAACATAACCGGGTCTTTGCTTCTTATTTTTTTCTTATCAATATCAGCAATTATATTTTTAAAATAATTCTCTACTTCTGCTAAATCTATTTTGGTGTCATGGTGAATTTTAATCTCCCTGCCTTCCCTTATATCATTCAATAAATCTGTTACCGCAAACAATTCTTTATAGGTCATTGGTTTATATTCCCCCTTCAAAATTTTCTATGATCCGCTCTATGTTAGATAAAGGAAATAATTGCCTATTGCCATTTTGACAAGTAATTCGATAATATCCCTCTTCCACCTTTGCGGATCTCACATTATCAAATGTCTCATTTTTTATTCCTGCCGGTTTGTCTTTAAAAATTACAGTTACATTTAATATATCAAGCATTTTTATAGTTCTCCCTTCTTTTTTTATAGTTTATTTTTATAAAATTTATAGAACTATCTACCTCAAAAACACCCAGTAAAACCACACCATTAAGCTCGATCCAATTAGCCAATATATAAATTCCATATTATCTTGCCTCCGGAAATTCTATTACGGTATCATCATATATTCCTGTTGGACAGGTCCTATTTTTATCGTGAATACAAGTCCAGCAATCTCCTATATCAACAGGAATTTCAGGGTTATATTCATAAGGACAATCAAATCCATTTTCATTAATTTTATTTTTCATCATTACCTCCTTTAAAAAATTCTTTGCTGAACCTTAGATATCCTTTTATATGACATATCAATATATTCTTGTTTTATCTCAATACCGATAAACCTTTTCCTTTGTTTAAGAGCTACTAGCGCAGTGGTACCAGAACCCATAAACAAATCTAAAACTATACCGCTTTCCCAACCGGCATTGCAGCCACAATCGGAATAACCTTTAAATTTATATTCTGCTGTGCAACTTGCTTTTTTATCTGGGGTTTCACTCATTCCCCTTTCTGCATCGTGTTTATGCGGATGCCAGCTTTTGCCAAGTAATTTTTTATATTCTTCCGTCGGCTCTAATATCTTTACTCTTGCCTTACCGCATTTTTTGCAGATGAATTCAGGACATCCTGCTTTGATGATCGGTTCAATTAATGTTTCAGGATATACTGCAAAATGGGCTTCTGGGAATGGCTGTGTTGGTATGGTCCAGACACAACGCTTATTACGACCTTGTTTGCCATAAAATTCTCGTCTATCTCTACCTTTATTTTGCTTTCCTGAACCGCCATCGGCAATATTTTCAGACCAAAATTTATTTTTTCTTCTATCTAAATCATCTTTAGTTGTATGCTCCTCAAACTGCTGCTCAAACCAATAATCGTGTCCGGACCAAAATGAATATTTTACCTTTTTTAACCCTTTACATCTCGGACAGATCTTACTTTTTATATTTTCTTTCTCTTTATCACTTGCCTTAAATTGTGGACAGTCTTTCTCTTTTCTCATAACATCGCGGGTCCTGATATTAAAATAATCTTTATCAGAACAGGCAGGACAGGGTCGCCATTCCCAATCTTTCCCCTCTATTCCCTTAATTCCTGGCGGGTTTTTGCTTACACATTCTAAAGTCTTTTCATTGGTCCAGAATAGAGTTTTATTGCTTTTGCTAAAGAAAAACAGATATTCAAAATCTACAGTAAACCGATCATCTGCACTTGAAGGCATACAATTTGGCTTGTGCCAGATGATGGTATTTCTCTTGATCCAGCCCCGGTTAATTATTTCTATTGAGAAGCGGTAAGGGATATCACAAAGGGATTTAGAAGGTAAAGGTATTTTAATTTTCTTATCTACTGTGCCAATAGATTCTTTATGTTTCCATTCTGATTTATTTACTACGCCTGTATTAGCATAACTATCCCCTATATTCACGAAACAAGTCCCGTCTTTCCGTAATACTCTTTTTACCTCATCAAAGATGTCGCATAAGTGTTTAATATATAATTTAAAGGTTGGCTCGAGGCCCAGGCTACCGCGCCAGGCATTACATCGTTGGCAGAAATCAGAAGTAGTTTCTCGTTTATGATAATCCACATATTCTTGATAATTTTCTACACCTTTAATAGCTAATTTTTCTTTAGCCCAATCTGTTTTACCACTAGAGGCATTAGGTCTTTTGGTTATTTCTATTTTCCAAATATGCTTACAATCCTTATCCCCATCCCATATAACCGGTTCAATACCATAATCCCTTAAACCCCAATATGGAGGACTTGTCGTCACACAACTGACTGATTCTGCTGGCAATTGTGGTAAGACATTTAAAGCGTGTCCTAAAATTATTGTATTAATCATTGATAAACTTCCCTTTAGTTCGGGCCCCGAGCTTTGATCCTATTTCTGTTATTACATTTGTCGTTACTGCATTACCCAAACATTTATATCTTTGTGAATCACTTATCCCTTCAGTCCAACCATCGGGGAAACCCTGTAATCTCTCACATTCAATAGGAGTTAAGCGTCTGATCCGATTATTAATCAATGTTTTAGTATAGTGTTGTGCATTTCCATGGCATCCACTAGGTAGAGTTCTTAATATTCCATTTTGATTATGGACATAATCTTGTTGATGAGGGAATTTACTATTTATAAGGTATGTTCCATCATTCTGTGTCTTGCCCTGGCCTGCTGTTATACAATTAACCGTTTGCCTTTCATCACTCTCATCACCCTTTCCATTTGTGCCTCCGATAGGAAATATTTTTTGTCCACCTGTTCCTCTAAGATGTCCGATAATGAAAACTCTCTCCCTGTTTTGCGGGACTCCGAAATTCTTGCTGTTAAGCACTTCCCATTCACAGTCATACCCCAGTTTTGAAAGTGAATAGAGGATGATTCGGAAAGTGTTCCCGCCATCGTGATTAAGTAGCCCTTTGACGTTTTCAAGTAAAAGTAAAGCAGGCTTCTTAACTTCCGCAATCCTGCATATTTCAAAGAACACAATTCCACGGGGATCTTCAAACCCTTTTCGTTTCCCAGCAGTAGAGTAAGAAGGGCAGGGAAATCCGGCTGTGAGGAAGTCGTGGTCCGGAATAGACTCTGCTGATATTCTCGTGATATCTCCTTCAATAAGCTCTTTTTTTCCGTAATGTTTCCGGTAGATTTGGCAGGCATATTTATCCCATTCATTGGCATAGACACAAGTAAATTGTTTCGTTCCCAAGAATGACTTGATAGTGATGGGGTTATTTTTACTTCCCTGTTGAACCCCTTGTTGTGTCCTCTCGGCAATTGTATCATTCGCTTTTTCAAGTCCATATCTAAACCCTCCTATCCCTGCAAATAATTCTATAAATCTCAATCAGTCAATCCTTCCTTTTGAATCTTTTTACCATTTCTTCTTCTTAGATATTTCAATAACTCCAAAAGTTTAATGTCATTTTCTTTGACAAATTCTCTTAACTCTTCTACAGATCTACGAAATTTAGTCTTATATAGATCTCTCGGCATTTTTATTTTTTGCCCCCAAGCATTTTTTCAAATACTTTTTTCTTTAATTTTTCCAGTAAAGTTAGCGCACATTTCTTGTGGTAGAGTCTATGATCATAAAAAATCATATCTTCCATACTAAGGATCTTCTTCCCGCACCTGAAGCATATCCAGGCAATCCCTTCTTGCAGTCTGTATTTTTTCATATTGATTAAAAACCCCTTTCTATAAACTTATTTAACTTAATCTTCTCGCCCTTCTCTTTTCTTAGCATTTGCACTAAATAACCCTCATCAATATTTTGTAATATACAATCCTCGATAATCTTCCTAAGTACGTCCGGGGGCAACGAATCAAGTTCTACTACCATATCAGAGCCATAGATACTAACGAATTTATTATAATTAGGATCGCTCTGCTTAGCTGGGTCTGAAGGTAATTGATATTTTTCTATCTGTTTTTGTGTCAAAGCGATCCTTTCAAAATTGATAAATACACCAAAATCCATAATTCTTTTTTTTATAGAATCATAAATAGATAGTCCTGAGGGATCAAAATCACCACAATAATATAAATAGCACTCTTTATCGTTTTGGGCTTTATATCTTTCGGCAGTCCTATATACCTCTGTCCGGGATAACTGCCCTCTAGCTACCATTAGGGCAACATCATATTGATAGGTAATTTCAGTCAAGACACTTCGCAGGGCATCCTTTTCAGTCCAAATTTCTAAGTAATTATCCTGATTTTGCCATTTATCTTTACGGTAGGATCTTTTAACCGCTTGTATAAATTCATTAAGATCAAGCCAGGAGCTTAGCTTATCTACTGCCCTTAACCGATCAGCAAACCCTTCCTCCGGTAATATTCCTTCATCCCTGCCCGTCACACAAAGCCGGGACAGTTTTTTATAATATCTTTGCTCATTAGGAATAATCTGCCTGGCCACCAATTGATAATAAATCTGCCTGAGTGTTAGGGCAAAATCATAACTATTTATTATTTCTTGTACTTGTGTTAAAAGTTCTAAAGATTGTTTTTGCATTTATTTTCCTTCCAATACATAAACTTCTATCGATTCAATTCCCCACTCTTTAGCTTTTTCATAATCTTTTTTATAGATATCCAGGTTCCAAAAGTCAAAATGTAAATTCTTCTCAGTAAAATATCCCGTATCCTCAACCGAGAAATAACCGATGTTCTTAATATAAATCTTTTGGCCTAACTTCAAAGGACTCCTGACTTGCCACTTATTATTAATCCAGTCCACATTGATAGCCACCACTCCCTCTCTTACCGGGGTCATCATTGCGGTAAATCCATCATCCCATTTTTTGGCGATACAATTAGGATGCCGGGAATAGGCCGTCGAGGTCATAATAAAATATTTTGGTTCTTTTGCTGCCGGAGTAGGCAAAGTATAAATAGCGTATAAAATCGAAATTAATAAAATGTATAAGACCAGCCAGGTTAACCTATCTATATTCTTCACCTTATCGCAATCCCTTTATTTATTATTTATTCGTATTTTTACTTCGTAAACTAATTGATCAGCCACTACATTAAAATATTCATCTGTTTCTTTCAGCCTTATTGTGTTGTCATACCCGGTATCAAAAACTTTTTTAGCAGTAGATTTGAATATCTTTTTTAACTGCCCTAACCTTTCCTTTTTCAATTTTTCATCCCCCCTTTTTTATATATCAACAACTTCTCCCGATAATAATTTCTCAAATACCTCTTTGTTTTTTGATATAAAATATGATTCATCTTCAAAAAAGCTACCGTCCGTACCGGTAAGACGTAATTTTAAGGCACGACCATATTTTTTATTCCGTACTAAAATTAATACTTTTTGATTATTGACTATCAAATAGCCATGTGTTTGCATATAGAACCCCCTTTTTCATCAAGCCTCCGTTTAGGTCCTTATAGCTAACAAGCAAAGTCCCCGGGGTTGGCGGGTGAGAAATCATTAGCTCAACCTTGCGGAGGCTTGATTTTTATTTTTTCCTCTTAAAATAAAAATAGCCAAAATGAATATTTAAGGAATGTAAACAGACAAACCATTCCTTCCTTGCGTGGTTTCTCTTTTTTATATTAAAATGGGGAAACTGCCTACATTCTCTATGATGTAGTTATAGACACATTATCGTATTCTGTTTAAAACCCTTTGCAAGATTCCCCCGGTTCGGGTTTTCAAACAAAAAAAGCCAAAACAAAAAAGACCAGACACTAACAGGAGCACCGAAGAACCTGTTAAAATGTCCAGTCTTATTATTTTGGCTATTTGATTTTGATCCTAATTGATATAACATAAAAAACCCCGAACATCCTTAAATGTCCAGGGTCTTTTTATCTATATGTTATATTAAGTGTTATATCCTGTAATATATCTTATGTAAAGTAATGATTAAAAACAACACTTTAACAAATTTAACCCTGAAACATTTAAAGAATTTTTTATTCAGTTTCCGTTTTCTTTATAAAAATTAAATAATGCTTTCTTATATATCGGCAAGGGATTTTTGGTCTCTCCCAATTCCCACCGGACTATAGTATGCTCCCGGCAATCAAATTTAATAGCCAATTCTGCCCTTGTCAATCCAGCCTTTTCCCTTAATCCTCTTAATTTGCTTAAATCGATCCGCATTCATTTTACGTCAACAATTTCTTTATAATTGTTTATCCTCCCATTTCATAATATTTTTAGTTAACATTCCCACTAAAAATATTTTACCACCTGTATATTTACTTGTCAAACCTTATTTTGAAAATAAACTAAAATTCATTAGAATAACCAAAAAATGAGGGAGTATCGGCTCAATTTTGTGCAAAGTATACAAAAAGCTAAAATTTTGCGTTTTAAAGGGGGTCAAGGGGTCTCGCTTATGAAGTTATGTCTTTATATCAATATATCGCATAAATATAGCAGGAATAGGGGAAAATTTTATGATTATAATAAAATGACCTGCCCCGTACGCTTCACCGGGGCAGTTAAGGAGGTACCTAAATGAAAAAGCAAATGCGGAGTGATGGCAAGTAATTTTTATTTTGGAAGATCCGGGGATACAAATTCTTTTTCTCCAAATATTTCTTTAAGCAACTCATTGACTTTATTTCTATTAATTGATTTAATGTTTTCCCGGATATCGCCTTCTACTAAATTGATATAGGTATCGTATCTTTCGCTATGAATATATTCCCTATACTTCTCATGATAGTCAGCGTTATAGATCCCCCAGGCCTTAAATAGTTTCTCCCACTTAGGAATAGTTTTCTTCTCTAACCAAGAATCGCCTAGGAACTGTTTATGGGGTTTCCATGTTTGAACCACCCGACTAAATTAAAGAATGCTACCGCTATATCAATAAACCCACTGGCAATACCTAATAACTTTTCTTTAGTTATAGGCAGAACATTACCTTCGGCCAGTTTATCATAGAATAAAGCGATGGCATCCAGTATAACCTTCTTCTTCTCAGCCCCAAAACCGGGAGTCTCAAATTCTTTGATCAAAGTTAGGATTATAGGAACTATTCCAGCTATAAGGGTCAAAAATGCTAATATCTTAGTCATCTGTTTTCACCTTCCTTTCTTTTTAATATTTGCTCAAATCCTCTTTTTCCTCATTTTCTTCTAGTAAAAATATGATCTTATTATGAATAATTTTAAATGGTACAAGGCCTAAAATCCTGTCAACTTCCTCCCCATTTTTAAAGAAAATCAATAGAGGCAATCCCCGGAGTGGCCTAAATCTATCTAAAAATTTCCGGTTTTTGTTCACATCCACCTTTACAAATTTAACCTTTTCTTCGTGGAATATGGCCAGCCAATTAATGATAGATGACATTGTCTTACAAGGTTTACACCATGCCGCCCAAAAATAGATCACAACAGGGGTATCGCATTCCAGGACCTCTTCCTGGTAATTATCAGCATTTAAATCTATCAATCCTATCTTTTCTTCTTCACACAAGCCAACTAAAGAGAATGAGACTATCATAAAAAATATCAAAATAAATATCTTAAATTTCATAATTTTATCTTCCTTCTGTTACAATCTGATAAAACTTTAATAAACTTTCATTCTCTATTTTTGCTGAATAGATAATTTTATCCCCTATATAGATCCAGAATCTACTCGGACTCGGTGGTTTTACATCTAAATGACAATATGTTTTAGCAATCCCTATCCTAAGACCGCCAATCTTTTCAGCAGCCAACCCGATGTCAATGGGTTTTACTCCTTTTATCTTAATGTCAGAAGCCTCTCCATCCGGATTAGGTATATGTTCGGAATTAGGATAGCCCCCTATGCGCTTATTTTCTTCCGGACAACGGTTTCCACTTAATACAATTACAGGTTTACCGCCAAAAGCCATCCTTACCATCTCTAACTTAAATAGTAATAGACTGCTTACTCTGACTTTTTTTCTTCTGCATTTCTGACAGGGACAGCGAAATTCTTTTGACCAGAAGTTAGTCGAGAGATCACCTAAAGGGTCATTATTTCTGTCCATTAACTTTATTAACCTTTTTCTTAAAATTTACTTTATCCATATTCCCATTAAAATGGTGATTTAAATACTCAGATAATATTCCTATCATAGTTATAGTCCTACGGTTTAAACTTGCATTCTTTATACCATCCTTATGTAATGCTTTCAATTCTATTTTAAACATACTTAGGATACTTTTCATATTCTTACTTTGTTCTGTAATGAGATATCTAACCAGCCAGCAGATCAATACCAAAAATATACCGGTTATGATCGCTATTCCATAATCGGATATTGCTTTACCTAATTCAATTCCTTCCATTACATCATCTCCTTAAAAAGTAGTTCCAAAAAATATTGCATTAGCTTCTTCTTCTGCGGCAAGTTCTCCTTCTCCATAAAGACTTAAACGATAACCTGCCTCCGCAATAAATACTGTTGTCTCGCATGGAATTTTATCCCCAGCTTGATAATACATACCAACAGAGCCTGAGCCATCAAATGATATTTTACCCGAAGAACAATATAAACCTATCATATCTCCTGCTTGAACATCAATGTCAACTGTGAAAGTCTGCTTTGAACCTGCAAGTACAACCCCTGCACCGTTTCCGTTGTCGACCACTTCGGAATCACGGGTAGTAAGAATAACTCCATTGGTTGAAAAGAAAGTGGCAACTTCACATCCGCCCATCTCCTCATCCGCCCAGATTTCCACAATTGTTATTGTCCCCGTTTCATTAGCTGGATTGTCTCTGCTTATCATTGTAATGTTAGTAGAAAAACCATTTTCCCTATCAAAGGCTTCCAATCCTATGTCAATATCCGCTGCCAAAACAACCATTTGAAATATTGCCATTATAAGAAAAATAATTAATAATATTTTTTTCATATCTTCTCCTTATTGAAAATCTTTAGCTAATTGAGCATACCATTGCTTATCGCCAGTCTTATAAGTTAGACTTAAGATATCTTCCGAGCCTGCAGCAGTCGATAAAACTCCCAAACTCCCACTTGTCCATTTCACTAATTGCTGTACAGTATGGGTGCCTGAACCCTGATCTGTAATGTCTATTGCCGTTCCCGCTATAGCATTGGCTTTTGTAGTCGATACTTTGATATGATTCTCCGAAGTCCTGATAGCCCAATAGACAGTATCAACAACTAAAGGATCTGGCAAATCTGTTGCAGAGGTCTTAAATCTGATCCTTGCACTGGTAGGAATATCAATTACTAAATCTATAATTTCGGTATCGGCATGAACGTCAGTAGTAGCAATCGCGGTATCTGTTTGTGTTACGATCTCATCCATTACTCTTGATCCTGTTCCATCTTGAGTAATTATCAATTGAGCATTTAAGGCTCCGGATGGTGCAGTTATGGTAATAGTAAAATTATGTGCAGCGGTCAAGGTCGCTTTATTACTATTTCCCAGATTCCAGGCTATGGCAGTTCCAGAAGTTAATACTTGTTCCGTAAAGTTAATACTATGCGCTCCTGATTGAAGTTGTCCACCTAAATCGGGGTCAGGATCATCAACTAGATCATTCATTAAAGTATCACCCCAGATGGTCTCTAACTCTCCCTGGGTGTCTATTTCAGTCTTAAGGTAATAAAGTGACAAATCGAATAATGTCCAATCATAACCTGTCGCTCCAGCAGCTACCGTTAAAGCATATTCCGCTGTTCCTATCGGTATTTCTCCGAAAGTAGTAGTTGCCGATAAGTAAGGAATTGCATATTGGGTCCAAGATGATTTTTCTGTTCCGCCCGCTGCAACATCGATATCGCCATCTTCATCTGTATCATAAGTAGCTTTTAACATATCCCCACCGCCACCAAGAGTTACAAACTCTAAGGCAGTTTCTCCGACATTGACTCTGACATGTTTTAATGAACTTCCGGTATAATTAGCTGGAGTATCGGTCAAATCTGTAAAAGCACCACCACCGCCAGATTGAGTCGTTTCTGTCCAAACCGCTACCCCATCGGTATTATCTAAACAGACATATTCCTTGTCATTGGTCACATCGAACCAACGAGAACCTACCGCATAACCTTCATCTGTATCATTATTGACTGTAGGAGCTTGTGTCCCGTCGAGTTTTACTTTTAAATTTTCTACATAATTAAGTGATAAATCTGTCTTTACTTCGGAATAACTTCTCCCTATAATCCCATTGGCTGTTAATTTACAATAATCATCAACAGCAGCATCAGCGTCATCTATTTCTACAATATTATCATCACCTATACCGATGGTAAGGTTAGAAGTAGCTCCACCTGTTATTTTGATTAATCCGTCATAAGCACTTACATCAGCTTCCAGCCCGCCCTTTTCATGTGGAACAACTTTTAAAATCAAAGCACTATCAGATAGATCGAAATAAGTATCATCAAAGTATGGTCCAAGTGGAATATTGGAACCAAAAGCTATTGTAGAAGCCAGCAATATTATTAAGAGTAATGGAATTATTATTCTTTTAATATTCATAAAATCACCTCTCTATATAGTCAAAATACTTTTATATTTTAATAACATATCCTCATTAGCCACGATAGTAGCGCAATTAACGGTATGGTAAACCGCGCTAACATTTCCGCTTAATTCAGAAGTCTTATCCTCATTATTGACCTTCTTTTTAAAGACATCACCGACTACCACTATCGGATTATCCAGTCCTATCTTGTCAGAAAATCCCACCATTACCGTATCGGAAGCGGTTACTCCAGCAGGGATCACAATTTTAGTTACTATATCAAAAGCCTTATTACCATAAGCAATACTACCGGCTATTATGGCAATTTCTTCCTCATCATTTTTCCCTCTTACCAATCCTACGATTTTAACATTCCCGGAAGGAGAAGCATTATTAGTTGTAGTAATTGAGGGATTCCGGGCATAATCCGGATTGGTTATCGCGGTCGTGATATTTTGGATTGCTCCGGTTCCGGTAATGGCTGCATGGATTCCAGAAGCATTGGCAGCAAGTAGATCCTGAAAATGCTGGGAAATGACCCTCTGCATTATAAAATTCCTCTTATCGATCACTTCCGTTGCTTCCCCGCTAACCACTTTAAACCTATTTAATTCGGTACTATTTGAAGGAATATTCCCGGTTGTAGAACTTATTACTCCTACTGAAGTTAAATATAATTTATAAATATTATCCCCTAATCCTGATACATCATATTGCTGGGCAGCACCATAATAGGATTCAAGACTATCAATTAAAGCAAAACCCTTTTCAATATCTAATTTTGAGGCAGGTGAACCAATACTAACCGCAAAAGCCCCACCTGACCGATAGACTACTCCATTACCATGAAGATCTGTGATCCATTTGGCTATAGGAGTAGAGGGTTCCTGGTTTAATACATATATTTGGAAAGTAACTGCCCCTTCTATGGCACTATTAGGCAATTTTACCCTAACCATAATTTTTCGATAACAGTCGGGGGGTATATTGCCAAGAGCAACAGGGGCATTTAATCCCATCGGTTGAAATTCGGTCATATTATCATCAGTTTCACCAGAGGAATCTCCACCATTCGCACCGTCATGAATAGTAAGAGATTTTATTTCTGGCCAATGCTGTTTGGTAATATTTTTGACCTCATCTCCGTTATCATCCCTGGCGCTTACCCTGACACATATCATTTTAGAAGAACTTTTTACCATGCCCTTATCGTTCCAGACATGATATTCTGTCCCCGCTTCTAATAACAGATAAGTCCCTGCATCACCTAAACCATAATTTATTGCAGATACTTCTTGCGAATCATCACTATTCCATATTGAAGGATTCGGATCTACTGCCATAAAATCACCTCACTTTTAATAACCATAAATTTTAAATCTTATATCAGAAGTTCCGCTATTGTAATTTTCCCATGCTGTACCATCATATCTATCGAAAAAACCATCCATATAAGAACCATCTCCACGTTCCCATTCAAGATATTGAGAAGTACCTCCGTGACCTCCAGAACCTCCAAAGGCATTACAAGTAACTACTATTGAATATTGTTTTCCACTAATTATAGATATCTGTGTAACTATAATATCTGTAAAATCATCACTACCCCAAAGAGGTAGAGCATTCCCATCTATTATTCCATAAGTTAAAATTCCCCCTGTAGGATAACCATTAATATCAGATGCATAAATTGCTACAGTAACAGTTCCTAAATTCTCAGTATTCCTTCTTGCTAATGTAGCACTTACTTTATTTACATAATGATTCGAGGCTGCAGTAAATGATTGCATTAATTTCTTATTTATTGCGTCTATAAATGGCCATAAACCAATGTCTCCTAAACTTTCTTCATATAATTTTAATGCAGTCGGTTTTTCTGGTGGCCATATAATCGGATTATTTTTATCTCCATTTTTATATAAAATTCTTACAGTATCTCCTACTGCTATATCAGGGTCTCGGGCTAAAGTAAAAATCTTAGGATATGCTTTTGGATCTCCAGCTATAAATACGCCATAACTACCATCACCATTGTCAACCGCCACTTCCCCAGTTACTACAGATAACCGATGGATAATATTCCCCACATTATTTCTTATAATTTCACTAATCGGTCTTAACATAATTACACCCCTAGAGAATTAACAGAAGCGGTTACTTCTATTTGCTTAATATCCTTTAATATTCCGCATATAGTTCGTTTCTCTTTTATTCCATATTCAAAAACTATCCCTACCATTTCGTTTACTACATAATCAGGCTCTTTTTTTGTGGTAAAAATATTCTTAATCGATTTACCACTCCCGGCAATCTCCACATCATAACTGCCATCACCATTGTCAGCAGTAACTATCCCGGTCATATAAGTACCTCGATGTTTGATGTTTCCCACTGCATTACTTGAAGTGGCTATATTAAATCTAAGCATAGAAAACAGCCCCTATCCTGGTTCTCGGTTTAATCTTTCCGGTTTCCGGATCAATATCAAAATAAAGATTAATCTCTTCTATTCGCCATCGTTCATTATAGTTAATCTTTTTATCAGTCAATTTTACTGCTTCGCCCGCTACTATTTTAGGATTGAAATTAACCAAGTAATCGGGCTGTTTAGTATATCTATGACTATCCCTGATTCTTCTCTGACCTATATCAATACATTGTGCTTCAGTTTCGGCCAGCGGATATTCTTCAGTACCTTCTCCTTCTGGCTTCCTTACCCCATATTTGGCAATTGAGACAGGATCATTTACCACAGATTTGATTTGAGTACGAGTTATAGTAGATATTGTAGTCTCGATAGGAATAGTCTCGGTGATCCAGATTGAACCACCTGCCACCAGTTCTTTAGTCTTAATTACAATTTTTATTGAAAAAGCCTTTTCGGTAAATTCCCAATCAAGCGTACTTTGAATCTCTCTATGAATATTAAAACTTGTACTGCCCTCCCAATATTTATCAGCTCCACCTGTAACCGTAAACTCCATTCCCTGAACAGTTAAATCGGAATTTGATTTTGTAACGGTAAATTTATAATCCTGATATTTGGGAAAGGTAAATCCTGGTGGTTTGGTATATCCTATATATTTTGTAGTTACTTTAAAATTAGCATCCGAATAAGACCAATTAGTAACACTTTCACCTAAGCTAAAACTTTTATTGATAGTATGAGTATCTATTTTATATTCTTCTTGTGGCACTTCTACCTGCTGTTCTTCTTCCCCATGTTCAACGGTTATTACCTCTTCTTCAAATACTGCCCCTAATATAGTAATTTGATTAATAATGCCTTCTTTCATAGTATCCAAGCCCAATAATATGAATTTATTCTCTCCATACTCCCAGTCAGGAGTGGGGTATAAGGTCTCATTAGTCTTAATTATTTTTTTGTAAACTAACATCTTAGCATTTTCATCAAATCTCATTACCCAGCCCTCGATCATCATTTCCTTTTGGATCATATCCCGGATAAATTGATCCTGGAAGGAATGGTCAATAACCGTTCCGCTTCCAGTTGGCACATCAATATTGGTTATTCCCGCCTGATTGGCCAGATATCTTATAATTGCCCCCCTGGTTTTAGCGGTGGCTGCTTCCTGTACAGATATTAAAGTCATTCTCTTTAATAACTTTTTACCATAATCGGACCCATAAACATATAAATTATATTTACCGCCAGCATCAGATCTTGTTCCATCGATCAACCCGGTAAATAGTTTCACTTCCTTGCCATTAACATAGGAAGTTACAATTACTTCTTTATCTTCATAGTCTCCTACGAGTAACGGTGAATATTGAAAATCGTTCAAATTAAAGGAAAATAAACTGATCAAATTTTCATTGTGCTGAATCATTACTTGGCCCACCAAGGCAGCCGATACATCTTCACTGTCAATAGTGATTTTTAATCTTATACTTTGTTTGATCCCTCCACCTGGTTGCCCCGCTGAAGGTGTCACTATCCCCAGACAAGCATTGACTAAATCTCTTTTTACAGTTAAATTGCAATCCACTATCCGGCCAAAGAAATTTTCATCATTTTCGTTGACGTGCAAACTGCAATCCACCGCCTTATATGTAGGAAAATCTTCAGGTTGCTCATTTACCGCCAAGAAACAATCGATAACTGTTATCATGGTTTCACTTCCTCGCAAATTAATGAATAATGGCCTATATTCATGATCCTGCCGATATACTGATAATCTACGATATGCACTATAAATTTAGGTACATAAAGGATTACAATATTGCCATCATTGTCACTAGGTGCAGTAGCAAAAACTAATTTACCTCTTCCTGAATCATTTAATGTAATAGTTGGTTCTGCAGGATCATCATCAACGGTAACAACTACTTCTGGTTCAGTATTAGTATATATTTGACGTTGAGTATAAAAAGTTTTTGTTTCCCCATCACCGGAAAGCCTTTCAGTTATCTGTAAATAATCAATATAATATATATTGCTTATATGTGCTACTTCTGCTTTTATGGCATCCATCTTACTATTTACAAGATCTGCTATCTCAAAATGATATACAGAGATAGGCTGGTTTTCAGTATTCACATTCCGGTTAATAATTAAAATGCCATAAGGAGTACGCTCATAATTTTTAAGAAAATTCTCTTTTGTTATATACCCCACTGGAGTATCTAGGGTAGTATCCCCTATTGAAATTGTACCTTCTGGCATAATTTAACTCCCTTTTAAACCGGTAATTCATAGCCACTACGGCCATATTGCCTAATAAATTCCAAAAAAGCTCTATCTACCTGCTGCCTAATTTTAGTTATATCATTGTCATTTCTGACTACCGGATTGTTTATATTGATATTAATTTCTCTTTTTTGCTGATCATAGGTTATATTTTCTTCAGCAGTGAGTACCCTTTCCCCTACGTCTAATTTATATACTCCTGTTTTCGGCACATAAGGAGTACCCGTTGGGAATTCCTGTAATGTTACCCCGGCTGCAGCTTCTTCTCCTGATATTTGCTGCTGCGAACGAAATCCTATGATTTCACCTTCGGCACTCAAAACCTTATACATTTTTTTGGCTACTTTCTCTATGGTTTCAATGACTTCCTCTGCTGTCCTTTCCGCTTCTGCCTCCCAGAATTCATAAAATGCTTCCCATGATTCGGTTGCTGCAACAGATAAAGCTATATAATTTTCGGCTACATCTTTGGCATAAATTTTTATCGCTTCCGATGCTTCCCCTGCACCAGTGGTGACATTATCAAATGAAGTTGCTAATTCTTCATTTTCTATTGCTAGGTTATCGACTGCGGTAGAGGCGGTCTCCAAAGATGTAGTAAGTTCGTCAGTTACTTCCTCGACTTCCTCTGTTTTTTCTTTATACAACCCCAATTTTTCTAATACCCACTTAACTTTATCCCATAACCAGCCCAAAGCTTCGGTTACTTTTTCTACTACTGCAAGTACAAAATCCCGGATACCACCGAAATTAGTAGTCCAAGCTAAATATAGAGCCCCCACTGCCATAATTACCATACCGATGGGATTGGTCGTTGCTAATCCTCCCAATACCTTTAAGGCCACACCAACAGTAGCTATCGCCCCCTTCATTTTCATAAAAACTGATACTGCCATCAGAACGGGACCACCTACTGCAGCTAAAACTCCTAATGTCGCCACTACTTTTATGATCATCTCTACAAGTGGTTTATGAGCCTCCGCCCAGTCCTTAATTCTTTTTATAATTTCTATTGCCTTTTCAGCTAATTTAATCAATGTCGGCATCAATATCTCTCCTATGCCTCTACCTGCTGCCCCTATACTTTCTTTTAAATCAGTTAATCGATCATTAAATTCGGCTGCCTTTGCTGCTGCTTCAGTGGACATTACCACTCCGAGCTCTTTGGCCTTTTTCATTAGGGCTTCAATCCCTGCTCCACCCTCTTTAAGCATAGGAAGTAATTGAGTACCGTATCTTGCCCCAAATATTTCGGTTGCCAGGGCAATCTGTTTTGTCTCATCTGTCATGGCAGCTAATTTTGTGGCAGCCTCTTTCAAGACATCAACCGTATCTCTTAAATTGCCCTCTGTATCAAGGACTTCTATATTTAAATATTCAAAGGCCTCCAAAGATTCCCCTACTCCCTGGGCAGCATCATTCATACCACGAGCCAGATATCTTAATGATTTCTCTACTGTATCAAGATCAGCCCCACTAATTTTGGCAGCATATCCTAAAGCAGATAAAGCCTCCACCGAAACATTGGTACGTTTAGCCATCTTATCGTAGGTATCACCCAATTGAGTGGTTTTTAGAATTATTGCCCCAAATGCAGCAGTAACCGCCCCACCTACAATGGTCATGGTCCTGCCGATCTTACCAATTTTTTCGGTAAACTTATCTACCTGGCCCCCGGCTTGACCCAAAGCACCAGTTAATTTAGAAGCGTCTCCTAAAATATTGATCCAAATATCGGCCAATTATTTTTTCACCACACATTATTTATTTATTTATTTGACTATGTTATAATAATAACCAAATTAGGAGGTATATTATTATGAAAAAGTATATTTTAATTTCAATTATTTTATTGTTCTGCATTCTGCTAGTTGGCTGTTCAAATTCAAAGGTTTCTATAACCCCGGAAATAGATCAAGAAATCAAATCTATGACAATTGACAATAAATATGTTTCGATAACTAAAACCGAATATGATAATTCTTTATACCGCATTGAACTTGAATTTTTAATTGAAGCTCAATCTTTTGATTATGTTAAAACCTTCACAGATGCGGTCTGCGAAGATTGTTACAGAATACTTAAAAAATATAATATCGATTGCAATATATCGGTCTGGGGCTATTATCCCAAAGGCATAGATTTAGTTACTATGTATGGTAGAACTTATTACAGTAAAAACTCCGGTAAATTTGAATTTAAAACATCCGAAGAACTTAATTTATAATTCTTTTAATCTTAAATAAGCTAATTTTTGTTCGTATATTTTTATTGCATCCGGTAATAAATCATATATTTCATCAAAAGGGATTGACAATGTTTCTTGATAACCATACTTATAAGCTAGGCTAAATATCTTAACTATTTCTCGCCAACCCCTACCTTGAAATATTTTGTTAGCCCAGAATTATCCATTATCTCTTGCTGGATTCTCTCAAATTCAATGATATCTACCAGCCCATCAAATTTTTCAATGGTCATCTTCGCATCAGGATTAAATTTATTGATCGTTTCAGCCAATATATAGGAAGTGCTGTCCATGTTGTCTAACTTTTTTTCTGTTTTGCTCTTCAATATTTTTTTAATTTCACCTAATTTTAGATAATTGATAATATATTCCTGATCACCAATTTTCACCTTAGCCATAATTACTCCTTTCTTTTAGATAATTATTTAGAATACCCTCAAATCGCTAAAATTTATACCCTAATTAGCGAAAGTTTGACTTGCCCTTAGGGTTACCCCTAGGCTGCATATTCCGCAGTATCTTTAAGGTTGATCAGGGTTGCTAAAAGGGCATAACCGGCAGCGTCATATTTTGCTTTCCCGATAACTGCACAAGTCAATCTTCCTGGCCCACCAATATTAAGAGGATAGACCAGATATCTAACCAAAGGCAGATCAATCTGTAAAGTATATTTTACCGGATCATCGCATACTGCACCCTCAAACTTTACTTGGAAGGCTCTTTCTGTTCCAGCAATAAAATAATCATACTCAGTCCTATTTACAAAATCGATGACAAAACTAACCGGTATAGTCCTAAAGCCATCCCGAATAATCTTCCCGGGAATAGCAGTATTATTCAAGAAATATTTAGCTATACAACGATTGTCCCAGGTTAATCCGAAGCTCTCCAAGTTGTTATTAGGAGAACCCCCTATTGAGATAACTGCATTTTCCCAAACAAAAGGTTTGGTAGCTTCAAGCGATAGACCTGTTTTCGATACACTGCCTATATTTTTGGCAATAATCCCGCAAGTGGCTTTTAAGATCTTGTCGGTAGTAGAGAAATTTAAGGCCAGAGTATTAACTACTGCACCCAAAAACTGGAAGGCATTTCCCTGATCCCGATAGACTTCCAAAGTATAGGGGTTAATCGGACAATCTGCATGAAAATCGGTTGCCTGTCTGGGAGTAAATATATGTTGTTTGGCATTGGAAGCAGAACCGGCAACTACTGCCCTAAAATTATCAACCCGGAGTTCAAATTCATCCTTATTGACGAGCATTTTTATCGCGACACTTATTGCGGTTTCCATATCCGATACATCACTTACGGCTATTGTGAGTTCATACCATTGATTGGGAACGGCTATCGCCGGAATATTTACCAAGTCAAAATGCGCACCTTCTGCACCTAACGCCTGTTCACTAATTACAAGGGCTAAATCGGCAGCGTCCAGAGCAATGCTCGATTTTAACCAAAATTTGTAATGGGTTGTGGCCGGAGATGCAAAGTTAAAAGATATTATGCGCGAAGCCAAAACGCCAACACCCGCACCTTTAGAAACCTGTATTTTAGATGAATATGTCCCCTTCTTTTTATCGGTAGAATCTAAACTTGTTATTACCGCATCATCATGTTCCCAGACTGTTTCACAATCGCAAAATTCAGTTTCGGTTGTTCCCGCAGCGGTTGCTTCTGCCGGTACATTTAAAGCACTACGCAAAAGATGACCGATACTTACCGGATGTACTTCTACCACAACATCACCACCGAAAGATTTTTCTCCCTGGTATGATTTAGGCTCATCAAGTATCCCCCTTTGTGCAGCAGATAAAAGTTCTTCAATATTTTCGGTTAAGGTTTCAGATAAAAACGGCAAGAAAAGATCATTAGCGCCCCCTACTTTTTGGCCCCAGGTAGTCTCTTTTTTAATTCCTATATGTCCTCTTGATCCTTGTGGCATTATTTGTCAACTCCTTTCTTCTTAGATTTTTTAACTTTTCTCTTTTTCTCTTTGACTAAATCAAAATAGCCGGTATCTAAATATTTTTTTGCCTTCTCTTCATCTCCAACTACTACAAATTGATCAGGTTGAAAAATACCTAATCCGACTACTTCTAATTCAATGTCACGGTTAAATTTTAATAACATAAGATCACCTTCTTTTTATTCCCTGGTTACAAAGCTCTGCCTTAAAGTTATTTGCATATCAATCTCTACTCCCCTGAACGGATAAGAGCTAAAATCAAATCTGGTATCCGGGAAGCTAAAATATAGACATTCCCCATCCAGATCTAGGTGTGCACCCAGGGCTTTTTTAATATCAAAATTTAGGTCAAGAATACCTTTAATAATATTAATCGCTAAAATATTCATAGTCGCTCCATTCCCACTTCCACCGGTTACCGCCAAACCATCAGCCACAGCATAACCAGAACCTCCATTTAAAAGAGTTACGGTTAAAATAACACCAGAACCATTAACGGTATTTACGGTTACCGTTCCAAGAGAACCACCTGTCTGAACTACAGTAATAATATCCCCTGCGGTATATCCTGTTCCGCCAGATCCGAGTGATATTGTTTTAATGGTGGTATCCCCGACTATTTGTTTATCCACATCAAAGATCTTTATGTAACCAAATATGGTGGCAGTAAAATTTATCTCTGTATTATGAGGCATAGTTACTGCCTCTTCCGGTGCATTGGTGGGCTCTAATATAATACAGGGAAACAGATTAACCGGAATATTGTCCCTAGTCCCTGCATATACAATTTTAATATAAGGGCTTAAGACAGTATCTTCTTCTAAAATGGTTTTAATTTTATTCCAGATATCCTCTAATTTCATCTTGTTATCTCCTCTAAATATTCGGTAAAGATCCTAACAATATTTTTTTTATCATCCTCTTGAAATAATAAGAATTTTCTTTGTGGTATTCTGGCCGTCCTTTCTTTTTGATGTACCACCATCGCAAATATATCTTCTCCTGCACTTGAAATCCAATGAAGTGCTTTTGCTTTTACAGGACGGATAGTCCTGGCCGGTATCTTAATTGAGCCGCCTTCCTGATGTATCTTCATATAACCAAGATTAGTTCCGATCTGTACTTTCTGATTAGAAACTACTTTATAAACAATAGAGCCTTTTCCATGTCCGGTATCTTGTAAGATCTTAGCTCCCCTTCCTTTTTTTCTCCGCATAGCTATAGTCATAGGGCTAAGTGGAGCCCATCTTTTAGGCCTACCCTCTGCTCTAAAGTTTTTATCAATAGAGCTAAGCATTAGAATCCCGCACCGCTTCAAAGGAACTCTAAGATCTTTAGCTTTATTCCCGGCCTTCTTTAATAGAGCCTTTACCTTTTCATCGTTTTTTATTTCATAACTTATCATTGCTCCGTTAGTCATCGGCCAGATCCTCTAATTTATCAGAATCAGTTTTCCAGTTAGTCTCATCCCTCTCGTCAAAAGTCCTTTTATAATCTTTGGTAGAAGATTGAATAATCCCCACTTTTAAGGCAATACCTTCGATCTGTAGAATACCTGCAGCAATTTCTTTAAGGGTATCTTTTGCCTCTTTATATCTATCAATCCACTCATTGGTACTCGGTATTTTACCCGAATACAGGCCTCGCATAACATAATAAGAGGCAATATCCTCAGCCAAAGATTTTATTATAGCCGGGATAGTCTCCAGGGCATCAAGGGCAGCCAACAGATCAGATGAAAAGGCTGCCCTTATTTCTGCATCAGCTTTAATAATAGCCTTAGCCAATAGTGCAACAGGTACGTTGGTTGCTTCCATATTCAAATTAGTTAATACGTCAGTGGTTATACAAAAAGCCATTTATACCTCTCCTATTTATTTTAGTGACGTTCACAAAAACACGCCGCAAAGCCTTTAATTTTAACTTCCAACATCTTCTATTGCACCAATTTCGCCTTCTACAACGTGATTATCTACACACATCCATTGCGCCCGGTTTGTAGAATAACCACTGGCAAAATAGATTGCATCAGCAGCAGATATCCAATTATGGATAATTTGTATATACCACTGATTATTTGTATCCATAAGTTTAATTCCATAAGCCATTTGATCTTCCGCTACTGGGTCATTCTTACAAATAACATTATCTTTAATTAGCATTTGATAACAAGTGGTTGAAGGATGGCAAATTATGATCCCAGCAGTTTTAGCGTTAATGTGATTGCCTATAATGTCTCCTTTTGTAGAAACAGGTCCATCCATTTGAATACCGGTTACACATAGAGGATTGCCGACAAATTTGCAATTTATCACTTTAAAATTAGCTATACTTCCAATTTGTAATCCTATAGTAGGAGTAGCTTTTAATGAACCATCAAATATGCAATTATGAAATTCAATTCCATGAGAGTCATCACAAACCCTGAAACATGGTGTAGATGCAGTATTTGTAAGGAACGTAAAATTAAATATACGAGTATTTTTTGTAGCAACAGCAATAGAATGAGTTCCTTTAATTGATATTAGTCCAGAATATCCATTACCACATCCAATCACATCAGTTTGTGCTGGTAAAGTAGTTATATCTTCGGCAAAACCATCCCAGGCATCACTCATTCCACCTACATATATTCTATTTCTAAATCTTTCATTCCCAGATTTAGCAATATAAGCATTGCTTGCAGCAAAAGCAGCAGCTAAAGTTGTAAAAGCATTCTTCCAATTTAACCCATTAGAATTGTTTCCAGTCAGACTAACAAAATAAGTCTTTCCAGCAATTGGGTAAACTCCACCAAAAAATTCAATTCCCCCCACTGATAAAGCTGGAAATGCTCCTCTTCTATAAAATTTATCAATACCCATAATATTAAATCTCCTTTCTTTTATAATCTTTTAAGAGGGGGGCAATTATCCCCCCTCTGTTGTTATATCTTTAGTTGTTTAAGTTATGCAAGCCTTCATCAAGTAACTACAATCGACCGAAACTAATTTCTCATCGACTATCATTGAAGGCTCAAACCAATCACTATGTTTTACTTCTATCCGGGCCCTGCGAGTTATATTTTGTCCAACCTTAAAGGTATAACCTAGAGAGAATTTTTTGATTCCGGGTCTTGGTTCTACATAAGCAAGTAGAGCATGTTTGCCCCACATATAACCATAAATCGCAGTCTGTCCCTCTTTTTTGGTGTTATACCCGGCAGCACCGATTATTACTTTCTCAACTTCAAATATTGAAGCCATAAGTTCAGCAGTAACTACACCTTTTTGGACATATTTAATCCGGTCTAAAATATCAGGATGGTGTTTTAATTGGTCATAAACTTGTACACCCAATAATAATGTATTCGGATATCTGAATATCCTGCTATGGACATCCTGCTTCCCGGTTTCAATATCAGCAATAGGATTAGAATTGGTATAATCTTCCCATTTAGTGGTAATGGTAGCATTATGAGTCATGCCTGCCCCAGTCAATAAATCGACTATTCTTTTTTCTTGGGCAAGTTCAATAATATCGGTTAAAAATTCTACGGTATCTACTTCTAAATTTATGGGCTTATCGACATTAGCTTTTTCTCTGTCATCAATTAAATCATTTAGGGCATGCTCCTCACAGCTATAAGTCCCGGTTGTTACTTTCCAATCCACAGTCTTTGATTCGGTTTTGGGAGCCCTCAAAGTTACAGGAATCCTAAATCGGTCAGCCTTAGAATCATATTTATAATATTTATCACTTTCCTTTTTAACCGGCACAACCGGCAATAATTGCAATCCTACATAAGCAGCATTGCTATATTTTTCGGAAATATTACTTAATATTGCATCAGTATGAACATTGTCTAATTCTGGCATCTAATTTCAACTCCTTTCTTTATTAATATTTATTATGTCGTGGCATAATACATGTGGGTTAATAAAACTTCTACGATATCATTTTGAGCAGTAGCCGCTTCCAGATCTATTGCTCCGGCATAATCCTCATCACTAGTGACTGGCGTACCGGCCCCACCTGCAATAGACTTTATAGGAACCCCTTCATCAACTGCTGCATTCATTACCAATTTGCTCGTTCCCAATACTCTTACCCTGGCAGCTTCACCAACGGCAGGAGTATTTTGTAAAATACCAATAGACACTCCACCGGCACCGCAAACAATGGCAGTACCATCAGTATGAAGTGTTATAAAATGATATTGTTGTGCAGCAAGAGTTGTTGCACCGCAAACTAAAGTTATATCTAAAGCTCCAACAGCCTGAGACATATTTAACACCTCTTTTCAATTTGATTATTTATTTAATGATTATTTTTTCTTCTTTTCTTCGGTAGCATCCAGAACGGCCAAGACTGCTTCTCGATAGCTTACGTCTTTATGATCAGCCATGTACTTCTGGACCTTCTTTTCTTCCGGGGTTAATTTATCTTTGCCTTCTTCTTTTTCCTCTTCGCCCTTGCTTAATTCAGCAAAAATGGAGTCAGAGAAATTAGGTTGAAGTTCGATAAATTTTACCAGTAATTCCCGCTGTGAAAGTTCAGTCTCTTTGTCATCTACCGTAAACTTGATTTTCTTTTCGTCAGAAGTGGACTCTACAAGAGCCATCAAAACTTCTTTCTGTTTAGGTAGAAAACGCATATCTTTTTCGGAGCAGTGATCATCAATAAAGGTTTTAATTTCGGCTTCTCTTTTTTCCTTAGAGATTTTGCCTAGCTTTTCTTCTGCTTCTTTGGTCTTTTTCTCTTCGGCTTCAAATTTTTCTTTGAACCCTTTAGCTTCTTCTTTCTCTTTTTCGATTGTCTCCTTCTCCTTTTCAATTTTCTCGTAATCTTCCACTGCGATAAATTTCTTTCCTTCTAATTCAGTGATCTTGATTCCGTTAGCCATAATATATTCAACTCCTTTCTTTTTATTTTCGACTTTCTTAGTCGATTTGTTTTCATATATTATTAAAGTAGCTTCCTCATCAGCATCATATAAGGCAGCAATATCTTTTAAATTGGTTACCGCCGGTAGATCAGCCCCCAAAAAAGCTATTGCCGAGAGAACCTTTTTATATGTTTTCTTAGTGCTGGGCTCGGTATAATCGTATAAAATCTCACTAGATATCCTTTTATAAGCCCCATTTTTAATTAATTGATACAGAACCTTAGGAACTTCCTTTATATCTACTAAAATTTTATTCCCTACCCTCTTTAATTTAGTGATCCAGCCACCAGCAGGCAACCCCGATTTATGCAGCAATTCCTGTTTATCATCATGGCCTAATTTCACTTTGGGCTTTAACTTATCAATGATCTCATTAGTGCCATTTACGATATTGTCAAGATCCTCATCAGTTATTTTATGTTTATTCCATTCCCCAGTGCCAAATACCTCGATATCTTTTAACTCGTAGGTTTGGGAATAGGCCTCCCATATTGCCAATTCCATAGTGGTCAAATTCCCCTGCTCTTCGGTTTTAACCCATTTATCATCTTTCTTTTTCCATCCCATTTTTTTTACAGCTGCCCAGGCAGTAGCAGCAGCTAAGGCTTCTTGATCATCCCTACCTTCATATTGCTGCCACGCACTATTAAAAATTTTAATCCAATCTTGCTGAAGTTCAGCAGGGGAATCTTTTATTCTATCAGGAACATTATCAGGATAATGATAAGGCAATTAAAACACCTCCTTTGTATTATTTAATATTTTCAATATATATTCTTCTTTAACTTGATTTTTTTCAAAAAATATAACACCCCAGCCATATTTTTTAAATCTTTGTATCCTCTTGTTCTTCCATTCATTAACAGTCATATTCCCTATCTGTTTAAAATATTTTACATAAACTTCTATGGCTATCTTTTCCCCATTTGTATTTATAAAGTCTGGATTATAACCATTTAAAACAAAAGAACCATTGCCAACAAATTTATAAGGTAAATTATTTTTATTTATTATTTCTTGAAATTTTTTCTCAAGAAAACTCATGTTCCTTCTATAAAGAACTTTTCTAATAAATTCTTCTGTCATTATTTTCCCTTTAGACCAAGGGACTTGACCTTTATTAGCTTTACTTAATTTTTCTCTTGTTTCCTTTGATACTAAATGTCCTTCCCTGGCTTTGCTCATTCGTTTTTTAGTTTCTTCAGATAGATATATTCCTTTTCGAGATATACTCATTTTTTTCCTTATCTCTTCCGAATAACAATTAATTTTACCTTTATTCCAAGGAACATTACCTTCAAGTGATTGACTTATTTTATTTTTTATTTCTTCCGATGTTAAATGCCCCTTTAAGAATATCCCTTTATTCTCTTTTGATTTGGTTCTATCATAAATCCCTATAGGCATATAACTCATCTCCTTTCATATTGATAAAATCCTTGCCCTTCATCGGTAAGGCCCTGGCTTTCAATTCTGGTTTAATCGGTTCAAATTTTTCATATATAGTTACCGGGATAAATTGTGATCGGCATTCATAATGTAACGGTGGAGTATACCTGGCTATATCAGGATCACCGTATATAAATACTTGACCGTCTAAAGCCAGGCATATATCGGTGGTCCGTTCATCGATTATGGCTGAAAACGCTTCCCCGGCCATGATATCTTTTACGTCAGGATCTTCCATCATGTCTTGCCTACCTTGATTATAGGCATCTGAAAAATTGGTCCTGACTATATTTTCTAAATGGTGAGGGGTCAATAATTTTCCCTCTCTGGTTTCTACTCCCGGAGTACCTATGAATTTCTTAAAAAACTGATCCAGTAAAAACATAATTTCCGGGGTAGTCGAACCGTTCTTCATTCCGGTATATAATATTCCTTTGGCATCCTTTAAGATGGCATCTCTCGTTACCCCGGCAATCCAAAAAGCCTTATTTTTTAAATATTGCATTGCCTTTTCAGCAGGCAATCCCACAAATTTATTAATTTTTAATTCACTTTCTACTTCGCTCATACCATATCTAAATAATTCCTGTAGCCATCCCTTGATGCAATCTCTGAATTCACCCACATAAGATAATTGTAATTTTTCCACTTCCCGGGCATTCTGGGATTCCATAATTTTGGCTCTGATTATTGATTTTTCAAGGGCTTCCTTTTGCCAGGTTAAAATCTCTCTAAGATCTTCTTTGGCCTTTACTTCAAAGTTATCTAAACTCTTGATTATCCTGGTAAAATTACATTTTTTTTCGTATTGATTAGGTTGTCTTTTTAGCCGGGCTTGATATTCTTCTGTAAAGCCCCCGCCTTTGGGTTTGGGTTCAGGTAAAATTATCCCCTCTTCTTTGGCCGGGATCTTCAAGAATTCCCGGACCCATTCCTCTTCTGGATTAATCAGCCCTGCATCGACTAACATCTTGGCAATTTCAGCCTTAGCCTTCTGATCATCTTTAATCAGTGATTCAAATTTAAAATAAGGATATTTGGGTTGAGGAAAGTTAAAATCTATTAATCGCTTTATGATCTGTTCCCGGATTATGGTATCTTCTGTTTCTGTACCTAAATAATCAAGGATATAAATAAAGATATCAAAATGAGTTTTAGACAAGGCCCAAGAGCCTTTTTCCCCAGTGTCCATTAAAAGAGTACCCACCAGTAAAGCCCGGGCAATCATGGCATTATTAGTATCAAAAGCCGGTTTATAACCGGCATCTCCTCTCCTGGTAGCTTCCAAAAGTTCAGCCTCTAACCCTTTGGGCATAACCATCGCGGTATTGGTCTGAATGTTCTTCAATATTTCTAAATACTCATCCTGTTTGGTCTTAGGAGTACCGGCATCATAACGGCCTATTACGGTGGGTTGGCCAAATTTCTCTAAAAAGACATTCCAGAATCTTTGAACGATATCGTTAGAGAAATAATACCGGTAGGCAGCCCTAAAATCGGACTCACCATATAAGCTGTCTGCATCGTCATCGTTGGGATTATAGGCAAAGAGAATAAATTTATTGACAGGTAAATGAGTATTATTCCCTTCAATCAAGCCTTTTTCCTCAATATTGCCATGCTCATCACATTTAAACATATAATTTATAGCTTTCCGGACCTTGATATTATTAATCCCGATCATCCCTTTAAATTCTCCGGTGGGAATAATCTTATAATTCATTTCAGCCACCGAATAACCGTCTCTCATGGCATTCCATATTTTAAGTAGGGTATTATTTATGTTCCCTTTCATCTCCGAAAAACAATGCTCTATAAATTCGGCCTGTTTTACTGAATCCTGATCATCTTCATCTTCAGCTCTGATATCCCAGGGGGTAGATAACCGGGCATGCTTTTTTAACATAAAGACAGCTTTAACCTGGCCATCCCGCCTTTGCATGGTTCTATAAATATCTAATCCCTTTTTCCCTACGAGGTCATCGGGGTTATAGACAGGAAGATTACCAATGCCCCAGATATCAGTACCAGATTTGGACATTTCGCCCATTTCTGGTTTAATTAATCTCTTTATGGTGTCTTTGGTATTTTGAAATATATCTTTTAAATCCATAAATCCCCTTTAGAAATAAAAAAGAGAGCCAGTCAAGAAGTGTTTTAGGCTTCTCGTTCTGGCTCTCTAGGTGCTCCGACGAGAATATGAATATTTATTTTTTTTCAGAATAACACAGAATTATTTATTAGTCAAATTATTTTACTTTACATAACGCTAATTATAAACCCTTGTTACCAATCTTGCTCGGCACTCGGTCGTTTTCCCACACCCCTTCCTTCAATTATAGACTCCAGCTCTTCCGGAGCAATTACCGCTCCATAACTGGCCATAGCCAAAGCAATGGCCAGGTCAATTTTTTTAGTTCCTGATTTTTTGACGATTCTCCAACCCCTATTACTATAAACCACTTTGCAGTTAATCAGAGACAGTCTGATTTCTTCTGACTGATAGAATCCGATATTTTTGCCCCTGA
>Ga0209979_1000913_pt1 | contig 35579 bp, 48 predicted proteins | sample AnhtaG_FD_183114 | JGI IMG/M metagenome (GOLD analysis project Ga0209979, IMG submission 183114) | Deep subsurface microbial communities from Anholt, Denmark to uncover new lineages of life (NeLLi) - Anholt_01485 metaG (SPAdes) (version 2) | ecosystem: Environmental > Aquatic > Marine > Oceanic... | reverse complement strand
CTTGTGTTCCATTCTTGCAAAGTTGCGAATCCACTGTTTTGTACGTATGGTTCTAGTTCTTTTCCACTTTTCACTTGCTTAACGAATTCGATATACACATCCGCCATTTTTAGTTTGGATTTTTTTTCTTTCTTATCCAGTCTTTACCCACACGCTTACGCTTTCGTGTTCTGAATGTATAGACAAATCCATTGGAAAACAAGAAATCACGAACTCGCTTAACACTAAACGAAATAACCATTTTGAAAACCACTTGTTTTTTTCTTCTTTGTTATTCTAGCTAGTTCTTTTGGTTCTGTTATAACCTCTCGACGCTTCTCACATTGGTTAACCTTATCTAGTTTGTTGCGCGCGCTAATAGTTGTTGGTTGGTTGGGTCAAAATGTAACCCCCTTAGGTGTCATTTTCGTTTTTGGAGTGCACTGTATACTCGATTTCGATGATATCTATATCTAGTCGTTTCTGATACTATCCTATCCTTTTCCTATTCCATTAATATCCATCCTGTACCATTAGGTACATACCAAATCGGGTATACGGTTTTGTGGAAGCCCATACTTGGTTGTCCGTTAACTGTCGTCCATTAAACGTCTCCGTTGGTTGGTTGGGTGAGATTTGAACCCCCCCACCAAAGTGGAGATATCTCCCGCAGATCCCCATCTTTTCCTTGAACACTCTTTCCGTTTTTTGATAGCTATTGCGGCCCAAGGGGCTCTTCTCTTTCTGAGTATTCCCGATCCTGCATTCTGAGGATTCTCAGGAATCTTCTTGTTGGTCCTTTGCTTGTCTTTTTCTCGTATAGACTTATTTCTCCATCAAAAATGTCCAATATTGCATGAACATCTTCTGAAGAATGCATCTCTGGGTTTAATAGTGCGAGAACTGCAAAACCTTTTGATTTCAATTGTGGGACAAGTGCGCTCAGCCATCTTCGGGTGTTAATGGCATGATGCTGCAATAATACATCCGAAACGATGCCGAGGCAGGCTCTTCTATGATTATCTGGTGGACTAATCAGCTTATTCAATGCTGAGGCGAGAGCAATGCTGATTTCTGTCAGGTTCTCAATACCTCTAAACTTGAAGACGTTTGGACTGCTTTCTACGATTGCGTCTGCCTGAGGGTTACATATGAACAGGTAGAGGTTTGATTGGAATTCCTTTGCCAGTGCAGCCAAATCACCTGGTTTCGTAGTCACATAAAATGAGGTTTGCCCTCTCTTCACCCCAGTTTCGAGAAAGCTTCTAATCAATGATGCTTTCTCATCGCTCAAAGTTGAGGTCACGATTACGGCATAATTTGCACTTATGCCTCCATACAACAGATTGTCAAGCTCTGCGGACCCGGTTCCGACAACGCTACGATCAAGCTTAGAGGATTCTGGAATCGGTTCCTTGACTATCAATGTCATTGGGTCTATTTCAGACACTCTGTATTTGCTGCTTTCGTCCAAATACAGAACCACAGGTTTCAGAGGGAACACTCCTTGTGCTTTTGGCTCAAGAACCAGTCTGACTTCTTCTGTCTTCAACGGATCGAGTCTCTTTCCTTTCAAGTTGAGATAGCTGTCTTCAATTTCGTAATGCTCAGGTTTATCTATCACCTCAAAACCTTCAGGAATTACCCCGTTGATCTTCGTCAAAAGGGCAGGTCCTTTTCCCGCGTTCACAAGCTCTATTTCCAAGTCGAAGTTTTCGCCTACTCTCAGCTTTCGACTAGTTATCACGTTAGCTCGTATGTCTGCATGCTCAAATCTTTCCAGACCAACTGCTTCTTCGTATGTAGGCGTAGGGACAGTAAGCGTTGTTCTTGTGGAAGTGATCGGAGAAGCGCTCAACAAGCTTGCCAAAGAGGTCGCCAATTCGCGGACCTCTCTAACTCCACCCAAGACTCTAGTTATTTGTTTTCTCTTTCCCAGGTGTTTAGCTTTCATGAACGATTCTGACGAGCTCTGCAACACTTGCTCCACAATTAAGTATCGTCTAGCCTTCTTCTTAGGATCGCGCTCCTTTTTTGCGCAGTCGATGTGCCAATACGCGTCGAAAAGCAACTCCATGGCCTTGGCATAATCCCAAGCTTCTTGAAAACCAGCTTTGACATAGTAGTCGGCCGCGCTCTTCAGATACCTTTTTGCATCAGTGTACCTAGCTTCCTCCATCACCTCATCGATTCTCATCCCAATCTCAAGTGCCTTGCAGAATCGACTGTGTCCCAGAACGAGCATTCTTGATTTCTCGTTTCGGGCAAATTCTTCGGAGCTTTCAAAGTATCTTGATGCTTCCTCGTAAAGGCTCGGTGAGGCTGCGGCCTCTGCCAGCATCATTTTCTCCCAAGCTCGCGAAACAAGGATCAGAAATCTAAACTCTTTTCGATCGTGCTCATACTCAAGCTCCGTCTCTATCTTCTCAAGAATTTGAGCACCGGCGCCATATCTCTCTGAGCTAGCGAGGTGATTGCCTTTCTTATCAAGAAGCCTTCCCTCTTCTAGACTAATCCTAGCCAAGCAGTACTGATACCTTGAATCCGTTCCCCTGAGAACGTTGCTTGCCATTGCCTTTTCTTCAGAGCTTTTGACTCCGGGTAGGTGGGCGTCAATAGATTGCTTGGTTTTCACAAACACTTCAGCAGCATTTTTGAACGCACGTACGGCTTCATCAGGCCTGTCATTTCTACTTAATTCCTCCCCATATTCAACCAGAGCCCATGCTGAATAGTTTGACGCAAGGTAACCCCACTGCTTCAGGCCCCCTTGAAGTTCAGAAGCCTTCTCAAAATGCTGCTTAGCGTCGCCATAGTCTTGTTTATTGTGGCTGTCTCTGGCTTTCTCTATTTCACTCCATGATAACATGTAAGTTGCATGCTCTTCGTAGAAGCCCTTCAACTGAGGGATTCTCTCTGCTGCTTTTCCATAGCTGCTTGAAGCATTTTTGAAGTTCTCGGCAGCTCTAAGATACTCGGCAATGCCATCACAAACTCGTGCCATTCTCCAGTAACATTCTGCCGCGCGGCTCGTTACGGCGAGTTCTTGATAGCCTGCTAGAGCCTTCTCATAAGATTGAAAGGCTCTTTCTGCGTCAATCCTGTCCTTGGTGCAATTGAAAAGCTGAATCAAGAGGTTTCCGTGAAAAAACTGATTTTCTGCAATTTGAGCAATCAGTGCCTCAGTCGAACCTTTGCCTCTGTAGAAGTCGAGATCCCTGTTCTTCAGTTTGAATGATGCGTTCGAGTTGGCGATAGCCTTCTGAATCATTGCTTCCTTCGCTTTTGGTTCATATGTCAGTTTGGCAAGTTCTGACCTAATCGTGGCCATCAGATTATGCATGACACCGCGATTCCAGTACATGAAAGGTTGGATCTGAGACGTGATCTTTAGAGAGCTGTTTAGTTGTGCAAGAGCTTCTTCTAGAGTCCTTTTCCTTTCTTCCTTGTCTGTTTCAAGTCTAGATTGCGCCGTCAATATGAAGCTCTGCAAATGATGCGCATGTAGTACTATCTCAGGGTATCCTGAATTCGTGGCCTGTCTCATCATTTCGGGTGCAGCTTTCAAAGCCTCATCCAGCATGTCACGTTTCTTTTGCAAATCTGTCTCGTTAACAACTATAGAGCTGAAGGAGCTCACCTGAGACGCGTCTTCAATCCAGGCAAGATCGCCACGTGGACTTATGAATGATATTTGAGCAAATGATTCCTTTGCTTTCTTAGCATATTTTGCGACGTCTTCGGACAGCTCCTGTTGTTTGTCGGTTTCCTCAGTTCTGCGTATTGCCCATGCAGTGTGGTAGGTTAACCAATCGAATGCTGAGCCTATTAGGAATCTGTCAGATGTTCTTTCAGCAACCTGTAGCACGTTCTTGAAATTCGTTATGGCTTCGTCTGTCCCTTCGACGCCAAAAACAATGTTGGGACCGAAGAAGGGATATAGAATCTCAAGGACGGCAACCTCCTCGTTCAGTTCTCTTGCTTTAGTCCAGTAGATCAAGGCTTTTTCATATTCCCTCTCTCGGTCCTTTACGTCAAGAAAGTTGTATGCAAAAATGCTTTGGCAGACGGTCGCTTTCGCAAAGGTCTTCGATTGTTCATAAGTATTGTTGGTATCAGAGAGCAATTCCATTGCTCGTTTCCCAAAATCAATTGCCTCCTTCACTATCTTCTCTCTTACTTGAAAGTTCCATTCAAAAAAGAATGCGTAAAGAGCACTGTCGACAAGCTGATTGTAGGTTATCCCATATTCCAAGGCCTCATCTATACTCTCGAAAGCCTCGAGGGCTTTCTTGGTTAGCCTCCAGCATTCACCAATGTGAGTCTTCTTCTTGGCAGCCTCTAAAGCAAGCCAATAGTTGATGTAGGCAATCATGGCTTTACAACGAAACATTCTGGCCTTCTGACTAGGATCATCTGACTTAGAGAAATGTTGATTAGCTTTCTCGTAATTCTCGATTGCACTGTTGGACCTTGCTCGAAACTCGTTATTGCTCTCAGCCTGCATGGCCACGCGATGACAAGCATAACCTAGATTCTCGACCACATTGGCTAATTCAAAGGGGCTTCTTGAAGAAACTACTGACTCAGCCTTTGTATAGCAATCCACGGCTCCTAGCCAATCATGATTCCTCTGCTTGGTTCTAGCTCGACTAACAATAGCTTTGATTCTAGACTCCGACATGACTGAACAACCATAAAACTCAAATCCACGCATTATTTAACCTTACGCATGACGCGCAATCTACGACTACTAGCACGCGCAAGCTTGTAGAAGTGGGTTTTGAGTATGTCCGCGACTGTAATAGAGACAAGGGCTTCAGGAAGCGCGAGCGAAACCATCCGGGGTTCGTCCAAACGGGCGGGGCGGATTTGAATCCCATACAAAGTGGCAATATCTCCCGCAAAATTCCCTTTTTTCTACCCGTGATCGGGTTTCGCGCTTTCAGGCCGTTGAAGCTAGTGCGCGCAATACTTGCTTGTTTACTCTTCTACTCTTCTTATCAGTTTAAACGAGAGCAGAGTGATTGCCATGACTACGCATGATACGATTATTTCCATGATTGCTCTGCCACTAGTTATAGATCCAAAGGTTGGTTCTTCGTATTGTCTGCTTATCATTTGCCATGCCGTGGGGATCAGAGAGAAACCGAGCACCAGGGCTATTATTACTCCAGATAGAATTGCATGCAGCAGTTTGGTTTGCATATTTATCCCTTTACTGTTTATGGTTGTTAAGGGCTATAGTTCTATTCTTTAGAACATTGGTCAAACAGGTTTCAGCCTCCACTGCCTCCACGTTTCATATCCTGTGATGACAAGTCCACTCGCCCCAAAGACCAAAGCGAAGACGCCTTGTAGGGATAGTGAGCTACCATACGCGACTATAAACACGATGAGAAGAGTGAAGAAAAAGGTTGTGTAGAACATGTGTCGCGGAATCATTAGATGGCTGATCCTAACAAAGGAGTTCATCACCTCCAAGCTAACTGTTTTTTTCAGTTCGTAGTCGCCCACGACATTTTTCTTAACAAGATCCATGTCCATGAGCTTCTCAAGATGATACGATGCCACGCTTGGACTTGAAAAACCTAGACTTCTTTGAAGACGCCTGATTGTAGTTGGTTTCCCACCTCTTAGAAGGTGCCAGTAGACCCGAAGCGTCGTACCCTTCAGCTTTGACCTAACATCCCCCATTAGCAGTCCTCAGAACAACCTAACAATCGGTCGGCTAATAAACTTTGGACACTCCAGCGCGCGTATTGCTTACGTGTTCTAAATTTAGAACAATTGTTCTATTGCATAGAACTAAATTCTTCTTTGATCTTTTTCTTGTTTGGTGATCAGATTGAGGAAGAAACTCCTAGTTGTGGCACTGATGGTAGCCATCGCCGTTCCTATGGTAGCCTATGCTTGGACTGAAATAGACGAGGGCTTGCAAGGCGAAAAAAACCAAGAACCATCTACAGATGTGACTAAGTTCAAGGTTATTGTCAACGGGATGACAAGCATAGATGTCTTTGTGTGCGTCGACATAGCCGACGGTTTGACTGAAGAAGAAGCCGAGCTGATAGTAGGGACAACTTTCATCAAAGTTAAAGGAGACTATGTCACGCACCGACTGGATACTCTAACCTTCAACGATACTCAAATAGAAGCACATTACACTTGGGGCCACGATGAAAACGACATGGGACATATATTTGACATCACCGCAGATCTCATAACGCTTCAAATAACAGTTTCACACTGCTTCTGACAGCGTACGCTCTAATTGCAATTGCACTAGCTGGAAAACATGAGAAGAAAGGATTGGTAAAAGAGCGGAGAATCTATGTTGGGCGGGGTGGGATTTGAACCCCATACCAAGTGGAGATATCACCCGATCTCCCATTTTTTTCTGTCGAGTTGACTGGGTGAGACAAAAAAGGCCGGGGGTGCCCTAGCCTCGTAATAAATGGAGATATCTCCCGCAAACCCCCATTTTTCTGTTGCCTGTCCTTGGTAAACTTCTAAATATCTTGCACCTCAGTTAACAACGTAGTCAATTCCATTTCGCGCATTAGTTAGCTATTCTACAAGATCAACTTGCTTTCCATCGCAACAAGCAAAACTAACAAGTCATCAACAGTTCAGAAATAGTAGTCGCTTTCCTCAGGGCAATGGACGACTACTTCCAAACACGTTCTAACTATCATGTTCACCCTTTTTGTGTCACAACTCACCCTCATCATTAATCCTTCATAATTTGTTGTTGTAGACCCCCTCCCCCTATCAACAACAACACTCACACCAGTTCATGCACAATTCCACGAGAAGCTTTCCACATGAATTCCAAGAAATTCCCCTTTAAAAAAGACAGTAAGAAAGGGTCTTTCGAAGACGAAAACAACGCTGCAACCATAATGCCGCAAATCCTTGTATTATGTCACGAATCACATCACAAGTTGAAATGGAGATATTCCGCAACTCCCTTTTTTCTGAGACACCAAAAGACTAAGCCGCAATTTGCACACGCACCTATATTATAGGGAGCTATAGCTTCTCAGAACGTCAGAGTTTCAACAAGCCTTGCAGGATAGCTCTTCGGGAGACAAATCAGCTGGGAAGAGCATCGGATAAACAGATGCGTCTTGTTGGTTCGTTCGAACCGAAAACTTCATCCGCTCCTTCAACTACTTTAATGCGGTGATTGAATTGGGTATGGGAAAAAGCTCAAAAAAGAAGCCTACGACCAAGAAGGAAAGAGAAGAGAAAAGAAAAAAGCGCAAGGAGAAACGCTCAAAGAAATAACACGCGTAGCCTTGCAACAAACATGAACTCCTTGGAAAAACACACGCAAGATTCTCACCTAAATCGCTTTGTCCCACAATAATTCCACAGCGACAAACTACTTTTTTCTGATGACCTTACAGAAAACGCTGGATTCGTCCACTTCAATGACAGAAGCATTCAACCCGAACTCACCGAACAACTCGACAAACTGGTCACTACTGACAGTAGTGGCTCTAAAACCATCCTTACACGCAATCGTCCCATCACAAGTCTTCCCCTCGTCTATCTCCCCTATAAGACCAAACTGCGATTGCTTTCTAAACCATTCCAGACGGGCTTCCCATATTTTCGGAGAATAACTGGAAAAGAGAATAACACCGTTATTTTTTGTTACCCTTACAGATTCCGCGATCAAACGTTTCTTGTCTACCCCAAACGCGGATATACCGTTTTGAATGCAAAACACAACGTCAAAACTACAAGAACGAAACGACATCTGAGAAGCATCCATCAGAAACAAAGGCAAAAGCGAAGAAAACAACAAAACCGACAACTAACCTCGTGCACGCCGAAATTGATTGGTGCTTCTCTCTAAGCTAGGTCTAAACGGTTACAAGTTAAGTATAGAACTCATGCTTTTGCGAATGCCCTCACATTTTCGTCCTCTAAATGACATTACGCACACGCAATCTGTTCTAAAACGTAGCATTATAAACGACTCAAACGACTAATCTGTTCTGGAGACTGCAAGGAGTTGAAAGTCCAGAGATTCTTGCTGATTGCTATTCTTGTATGTCTCATTTTCTCTTTAGCTGCAACTTTAGCATCCTACAACATTTACTACGCAGACCCACACATAGTTGATGTAGCACGTTAGCATAGAAGCTGGCCGCTCTACTGGATGATTGAATTGTGGCCTGTGTAGAATCCGGCGCTATATGCGATATTTCACAGTTTCTATTCTCAACCGCTTAATTTTTTGATTGGCACACTTTTCACCTTTCTTGTTAAGAGAGAAGTGGGCGTAGAGGATAAATAAATTGTAAATTCAGTATCAAATCTGACATAAATTTTGCGTCGTTGCATTCTGGAATAGCAAATCAGAAATAAATGTCAAACTGATAAAGACATAATCAGAGGCTAATATATTGACGGACATCGTGTTTGTATTTGAGGTTCACCAACCATATAGGATAGGACGAAATTTCTTCTGGGAAAACAAATTTTTAAAACGCGTGAAAAAGAAGGAACTCTTCAACTACTATTTCGATCATGTGGTGAACAGAGAAGTTTTTGAGAGAGCATGCAAAAAATGTTATTTTCCATCGAACCAGATACTGCAGGACCTAATCGATAAACACAAGAAAGAGAGAAAAAAGGTTAAAGTTTCGTTCAGCGTTTCCGGAGTCTTCTTGGAACAGTGTGAAATGTTTAACAAGGACCTTTTGGAATCCTTCAAACAACTTGCTGAAACTGGCTGTGTGGAATTTTTAAGCCAAACATATTATCATTCGCTGGCAAGCCTCTACCCTGAAAGAACAGAGTTCATCGAACAAGTGGAAATGCACAATCAAGCAATGAAGGATCTACTGGGTTACACGCCTAAAGTTTTCGAAAACACTGAGCTACTCTACAACAATGCCATAGCGAAAACCGTCGAAAAAATGGGCTATAAAGGAATCTTCACAGAGGGTGTAGAAAGAATATTACATGGAAAATCACCGAACTACTTTTACACACCGAAGGGCTGTAAGAAAATCAAGATATTGCTACGGAATTACAAGTTGACAGACGACATAGGATTCAGATTTTCAGCAAGATGGTGGAGTGAGTGGCCATTGACGGCAGACAAATATTCAAGTTGGCTGGCAGAAACACGAGGCCAATGTATCAGCATCTTCCCAGACTACGAAACTTTCGGCGAACATCACTGGCCTGAAACTGGCATACATGAGTTTCTAAAGCATTTACCAGGGGATATTTTGAGATGGTGGAATCTCCACATGGCTACGCCTTCAGAGGTTATAGAAAAGTACGCTCCAGTTGGAGAGATTGATGTGCCTGAGCTTGGCGGAACTGTTTCTTGGGCTGATTTGGAAAGGGATGCGAGTTGCTGGCTTGGAAATACGATGCAATGGGCTTATTACACGTCTGTGAGAAGGCTTGAACCTCTTGTGAAAGAAACAGAGGATGAAGAGTTTTTGAGGATGTGGAGATACTTCCAAACAAGTGACCATCTTTATTACATGTTCACGGCGGGCGGTGGACCAGGCGAAGTTCATTCCTATTTCAGTCATTTCAGAACACCGATAGATGCGCATGTCACAGCCGAATCAGCAATATTGGACTTTGAAAACAGAATAAGACTAGCAGCGATTGCTGCAAACGAACCGTTCCTATTCTATACAGGTATAGGAGAAAAATATTATACGGGAACAAAGGCGTGGAGCCTGAAAGGATTTGTAAAAGCCCTCCAAGAGGTTAGCATAGAATCCATAGAATTTCACAGTCGCCGCCGAGACTTCGAAAAATGGGCTGAGGTTTCACTCCTTGACGACACATTTGCGAAAGAATTGAAGAAAGTGAGACTTTCAAAGCAGAAGGGAGAGAAGCTGAGAAAATCAATAGTTAAAGTCGCAAAAGAAAGACTCGAAAAATTAAGCCAACAAATGCAAGCAACTAAATACTTTTAAATGCTCTGCGTTGTCTTTATAAGAAAATCTGTCTAAACTATGTAAATGCTTCAAGGTGAATATGTTGAGAGAGGAACTGCCAATCTCAGAAAAAATTTTGCAAACCCTACATAATCTATGTGCAACGGCTCCGGACCTAGCCAGAAGAAGCGAAGAACTTGCACAGGTTATGCAGCTTGACCTAAACGAGGTGGAACGAATCCTTGACAATTATGGTCTGGAGGGTCATGTGGAAAGTTTCACTGATAACGAGGGGAAAAAACGTTATTATTTGACTGGAAGGGGAATAATCAAGGTCTGTGCACTCTTCACGTAGTGGGAAAACGATGCGCGTCATTATTTTGTCTTGGGAATTCCCGCCGAGGATAGTTGGGCAACTTGCAAACTATGTGAAAGAACTTGCAGTGCAGCTTGTCAAAAAAGACGTGGAAACTCATGTGGTTACATATCATGATTTCTTAACAGGAGAATACAAAGAACCGGAAGGCGTCAAAACCTATAGAGTCAAGAATCCTGTTCGAACGCACATCGGTGTCCTTACGTGGGTTTTAACCCTGAACCAAGAGGTTGAGAGAGCAGCGGCTAACATCTATTACAAAGCGAATAAACAAATAAACCTGATAGATGCGTATGACTGGCATTTCATACAAGCTGCGGTTACTCTGAAAAAAGCGTTTAACATACCCTTTGTTTATTCTGTTGAGAGCCTAGAAGAACACCGCTCCCATGGTACAAACTATCCCTTCAATATGTCTATCAAAAGCATAGAGTGGCTGGGTTTGTACGAAGCAAAGAAAGTAGTTGTGAAGTCTGAATGGATGCGGGATGAAGTAGTTAGAATATACAAGGTTCCATCAGACAAGATAAAGGTGATTGCGCCAAAATCTAGAACATGGATGAAGGACATTTTGGAAACCTACAAAAACGTTGCAGGAGGCACTGCCTAAGTGACTCAAGAATTAACTGTTATGATGCTTACGTGGGAGTTTCCGCCGAGAATCATAGGTGGAATATCCCCACATGTTTATCACTTGTCAAAAAGCTTGGCAAAAAACGGTGTGAAAGTTTACGTGGTTACCTGCGATTTTCCCGGAGCACCACAACATGAAATTGTTGATGGTGTCGAAGTCTTCCGAATAGATTCTTACAAGAACCCATCTCCAAACTTTGCAACTTGGGTTTACCTCATGAATGTAAACATGCAAAAAGAAGCCGCTGCACTCGTTAACCGTCTAGGTGGAAAAGTTGACATCTTCCATGCCCACGATTGGTTAGTTGCAAACGCAGGAATAGGCCTAAAACACGTTTTCAGAAAACCACTTTTGGCAACAATTCATTCAACTGAGATTGGACGCAGAAATGGGCTTCATTTCGACTATGAAAGGATGATTCATGAAACAGAGGCTTGGCTTACATATGAAGCATGGAAGGTGATATGCTGCAGTAACTACATGATTTCACATGTCCGGTGGGCTTTCGGGCTTCCAGAAGACAAGTTAGTCATGGTTCCAAACGGCGTAAACATTCAAGAATACACCAAAAACAAAAACACTGATTTAAGACAATTCAGAAGAAAATTCGCTTTGCCAGAAGAGAAGCTTGTATTGTATGTTGGAAGATTGGTTTACGAAAAGGGTATTCATGTGTTTGTGAATGCTGTTCCAAAAATTTTGGGAAAAGTCGATGCCAAATTTGTTGTAGTTGGAAACGGTTACATGAAAGAACCACTTTCAAACCTTGTTAAGAGCATGGGGTTAGCACACAAAGTTATGTTCACTGGATTTGTGGATGATAGAACCTTGAGGAGCTTGCAGAGATGTGCAGACGTTTCAGTTGTGCCATCGCTGTTTGAACCTTTCGGAATAGTTGCCCTTGAAGCAATGGCTGCGAAAAGTCCAATTGTGGTCTCCGATACAGGAGGCTTGTCAGAAATAGTGGAACATAATGTGAATGGCGTTAAGGTTTATCCGGAGAATCCGGATTCTCTTGCGTGGGGAATAACAAAGGTGTTGCTTGACGAAAAATACGCCGAGGGGATTAGAACAAATGCGTACAAAAAAGTACTTGAAAAATATGACTGGGACAAAATAAGCCAGCAAACAAAGGATGTGTACGAAGCAGTTTTAAAAGAATATTCCAAAAGTTTTTGGGCTTAAAGGCTTAAACCAAAGAACTGGAGATGTCTCCCGAAAACTCGCTTTTTTTTCGGTTTTCCCCATTGAAACGTCACGCTTTGAACACTATACCCTTTCATTCATACCATCCAGTTTTTCGTCCATTCATCGTTTTTTCTCCGAAGTATTCTCACCATAAATCGCATCTTTAAGTCTTTGTCACACCTTCATTTTTCTCAGACTCCAAATCTCGAAACATGCTTCAAAACGTGGTTCAACCTATGTATAGGGGGCTAGGGGGTCAACAGAGAGCAACAGTTCAGCCACATCCAAGTCATTACAACCAGTCACCACCATAGAAGAAGAATCAACAGACATCATAGCAGGGGCCTCGATTACATAACAGAAATGGACCTCACCAAAACTTTTAGAAAAGCCCAAAAGATATGTCTGTTAGGAAATATTGGGGTTTCTATGGATATTTTAGCTTAATGGCTTTGTTTGGACAAACATCCACACATTTCATACAGTAAATGCATTCCATGTCACTGAATTTCTCCCACGGCAAATCCAAAATGCGAACATTCATTGGACAAGCTTCAACACACAAACGACATTCACCCTTAGAACATTTAACAAGATCCCTACGCAAACCAAGAAAACTAAACTTGTTCATTATCGCCATGGTCGCTCCAATGGGACAGAAATATTTACACCAGCCTCTTGGAACGTAAGCCGAAAACACAAGGACACTGATCATAATGGCTAGTTGAAACCAAAAGAGCAAAGGCACATTTGAGATTCCAGACAACACATCTAAAAAGGGAACTTCTAATACTGTATTACGGAAATCTAGAATCATTTTTGGCAAAGTTGCAAACAACGTTTCAGCAGGGCTTAAAGCAGTGAAAGGAGCCTTTGCAAAGATGCCTAAAGCACTCTCGTAGCCACGACTGGTTCCCACAAGTTTTGAGACTGAAAAAGTTACACTAACAAACAAAGTAATGCCCAAAACAGCATATTTTATGTAAATCATGCTTTCATGCGTTCTAGGCGAGATCTGCATCTTTTTACGCTTAATGAAGCCTATTAAATCTTGAATAAAGCCAAAGGGGCAAAGCCAGCCGCAGAAGGATTTACCAAGCAATATTCCTACGATTAGAAATGAGGCTATTGCAAGCCACGGAAAAACAACATCATAAAGCATGAATTGTAAAGCTGTAAAGGCATCTCCCACCGTATTCGGCTCAATCCCCCACGTCCAAAGAACAGGAAGCAGAAGAGGCAACGAACCTAAGTTGAAGACCATTGCACTGAAAAATATGAAGGACAAGAACTGAACTATTCTCCGAAACGTGTCAAATCTAAGCAGTTTCTGCTTGATCTCGCTCTTCAATCTCTAACCTCTTTCAAACTGTTAATGACTGTTCGAGTTATTCTATTTTCCCACCACTTTAACGTTTTCCACAAGAACCCAAGGAGCAACCAACTGCCCAATCTTCCTCTCGTTATTAGCCAACCCAGAAACATTCGTTAACACCTGAAAAATGTTACCAGCCAACATCGCTCCCTTTGTAGCATAAACAATTTCACCGTTTTCGATTTTCCAAGCCGGAGTTGCGACGACAGAGAATTCTCCACTGGCTGGATTGCTGCTGTGAGCACCCTGCAAAAAGTACACTAGAAGGCATTCCTTCAACCCATCGACAAGATCTTCTTTTGATTTGTTTCCGGACATTATACGGAAGTTCGTGGCTTCAACGTTTGGCGTGGACAAATATCCAGCTCTGGAAGCGTTTCCTGTACTTTCCTTCCGCTCTTTCTTAGCCGTATAATTATCATAGATGTAGTTGCGTAGGATACCCTTCTCTATAATTGGTGTTTTTTGTTGAGGAGTTCCTTCGCCGTCGAATTTCCATGTGCGGAGACCACCATTAAACAAACCGTCATCGTAAACCGTTACAATGTCGGAAGCCACCTTTTCTCCTATCTTACCCTTAAAAGCTGATTGATTTCTCTGCACGTAATCCGCCTTAACAGCATTAATCAAAGTGTACTGAAACAACTGTTGCAGGGCAAATTGGGTAAATATCACATCGATGCTTTTTGTTTCTGTCCTTTTAGCTTTTAGTGCAGAAACAGCGAGTCTTGCAGCTTCCTTTCCAACCCACTCCGGGTTCATGTCGTACTTTCTTTCGATGTTAAATTCAAAACACACTGGTGTTACTTCACCTTCTCCTTTAGCTATTGTAGCCAAACTGCATTCAATGATTGTTCCATGATCAAAACCCTCAACGCCGTTTGAGTTAGCAACAGCCTTACACAAATATGATGCTGCTGCTTCTCCTTCTATTGGAAAGACACGCCTATCCGTTTTCTCAGCCGCATCTAACATAGTAGAAGCTATATTCACCAAGTCCTCAGAATTAAGCTCAACAATTTTATTGTCATAAGTACCTTCCACGGATGAAAAAGCTTTTTTGGTTGGAAGACCATGCCAGTCTTTGTCAGCTTTACTTGCTTTAGCAGAACTTAAAGCCTTGATAACTGTTTCTTCGATGACGGCTTCACTTTCTAAAACGTTTGTGTAGGAAAAACCTGTCGCCTTGTTAACTATGGCTCTAACTCCTAATCCCCTGTCAATTATTCGAGAACTTCTAGCGATCTGTCCCCGTTCAATGTTAACACTAGTGGTTAAGCCTTGATACACAAATGCTTCAGCTTCATCAACACCTTTCCTCTCAGCAAGACTTACAGCTTTTTCGGCTAATCTTTGCATTTCCTCTTGTTTAAGCGCTACCACCAACCAGAACCTCCTTCACTCTAATGTGTGGACCGCCATCACATATGAAGGCTGTTTGACCCTTGCCACATCTTCCAGGCCACAATTCGAAGTCTTTTCCAACAGCATCCACCTTAAGTAAAGTCTCAAGCGTGTTACCACTTATAGAAGCATTACGTATGGGTGCACCTACCTCGCCGTTAACTATTTCGTAGGCTTCTTGAATGCCTACTTGAAAGGTGCCGTCTAAGTTTGCTTGGCCTCCTCTAAAATTTTTGATGTAATAGCCGAATTTCACGGCTTCTACTAATTCCTCGAATGAATAATCTTTGGGTTCCATGAACGTGTTACGCATTCGGATTATGGGTTCAAAACGGAAATCTTCAGCCCTTGCGTTACCTGTAAGTTTTGCACTAAACTTCTGAGCGGTTTCACGATTATGCATAAGTCCAACTACAACGCCATTTTTTACTAGAAGCGTTTTCTGCGTTGGGACACCTTCATCATCATATTCAAACGAACCAAAAGCACCTTCCACTAAACCATCATCATAAAAGGTTACAACATCAGAAGCTATTTTCTTCCCAAGCTTATCGAGTAACACTGAACCTGATAGTGTTAAGTCTGCTTCAGCCAAATGTCCAAAGGCTTCATGAACGAAAACCCCAACCACGTTTGGTCCCAAGACCGCGGGGAATGTTCCACCCTTTGGAGGTTTTGCCTTCAACTGTTCAACCGCACGTTTTGCAACTCTTTCACCCACAATTTCTGGGGTTTCAACGTCAAATATTTCATAGCCAGCTGTTGACCCTATTTCTTCGCGACTGAAACTGAACGTGCCGGCTTCCACGGCTGTGGCAAGTAATCTAGACCAGATGTAGAGCTTACCTTGTTCGATGTAAGTATCCTCGTTGTTCATGAAATAGGTCGTTCCAGTTAAGTCTAGATAGTCTATTGTGCAACTTTTAATGCGGTTGTCATAGCCTAGAATTATTTTGCTCATGGTTAGAGCTGTGTTTATCTTGTCTTCTACAGGGATTTTTGACGGATCTTTTCTAGGAGCCATCGACACTTTGTCTTCTACTGCCTTAGCTTCTGCAAGCTTTATCGGTTTTTTCAGTCTTGAGCTTGCAGCCTTCGCCATTTTACAGGCATCTGAAACAGCGTTTGTTAAAACCTCAGCATTTAATGTTCCAACCGATGCAAAACCCCATGCTCCGTTCACAAGCACGCGCAAAGCAGCTCCATTTTCAATCCCTTGCTTCGCTGCTTCAACCCGTTCTTCCTCAAGTGTAAGCATGGTTTTGAAAAGTCTTTGTGCACGCACCTCAGCATATTCAGCTCCAAACTGTTGAACTGCAACGTCTATGATCTTGCTCAAAATGTCTTTCAAGATTTCTCCTCTTCTAACACGCGAGTTTTTGAAGAGAAATCTATTCGAAACGGCTTTATAAAATTGTTATGTTTTCTTTTCCACTATGAACTTGGATTGAACTGGAAACGAATTGACAAAAAGAAATATTTGGATCAAAATGCGGAAATGAAATGCTTTATGCTTTCTGCCTAAATAATCTTATTTGACCCACAAAATCTTGTTCTTCTTGCATTCTCTCCAATTCAAGTCTGCGAAGCAAACCATAACTTGAATAAATATCCTCCAAAATCTTTCGCTCAACAACATGCGCCCCTGAACTTAAAAACTCTTCAAGTCCATTCGCAAACACATCAATTTTCTCAGCTATCTCACACCGCTTCACTGAATAATTGCTCTCCAAATATCTATATATTAACCGTGTCGCTTCCTCTCCGAAAACCTGAGTTAGAACACGATCCACGATTCTCGAGATTTTGTCTTCTCCCTCGCTACTTACTTGTTCGTTTATGCTTTTCATAATTGTCACAGCATATTATCGTTTGTATTACGACTTAATAAGTATTCTTGTAGAACTGTTAAACACATACACACATCAAGAAACATGAAAATCCATTATCGCATAAAGTCTGTAACTTTTAGCGTGTTTTATCATAGTGGTTCCATAGAAAAGGTTTTAGTTTTACGAAGAGCCTAGTCTAGGTGTTAGTTCTGTAATGGAGTTGTGTTGAAATGTTCGACAGATAACTGTGTGCGCTTTAGCAGCCTAAGCCGTATCATGGTTTAAGCGTGCTTTATGCCTTCATGTTTTGACGGTTCTATGCTAATGGCTTCTCTAGTTAGGTTCACAAGTTTATGTTTTGTTCCAGACCACTTGTAAACACCATGCTTATCGCAATACCAAATTTTAAACGGAAACGTATATCGTTTAAAATCATAGATCACGTAGTCACTCCATTTGAGCATGACCTTCCAACATTCAGGACACCGCCCTTTGATTATCGGCATTTTGCTCATGCGTCTTACCTTCATGAATCTTGAAGGATCGCCCAAATATAGGATGGTCCATAAATGCTGGGGAGCTTACTGGCGAGTTCTCCTGGTCCACTAGTTCGTAGTTCATAAGCCTTTGCAAAACTGTTCTTGTGTAAACCAACTTCAATACGTCTATTGTTTCTTATAATGAAAACTACATTTCCACTAATTTGGTATTGGAAGGGCAATCCTGTAATCGTGTTGAATGTTTGCCCTTCATGAGCGATTATTCGATTCCAAACTTTGTCAAATTCAGCCACTCTACTTTTCACCTCCTTGCGTCTTACTCACCTAAGCCGTATGTTTACGCGCTATTCTCGCGACTGGAAAGTTTTTCTATAGCCTCAGTCAATTTTGCTAGATTCTCGTTGAACTCAATTATTGGACAACATTCAACGTCTGGAGAGTGTAGAATCCCGCACTCATCACAATAAATTCCAGAGAGAGGACATTTGAGCCTTTCTTCTGTCATTCCTTCACCTCCTCATACCATTCTAACATATACTCACAGAGTACATAGCAATTTTGTTACCTTTTCTCACCTTCTGTTTACACCATTTCTTTTTTATTTTTCGTTATCTCTCTAAATCTTTTGTCAAGAGGTAACAATTCCACAGCCTCTCTGAAGGCATTGACGATCATTAGTCCAGATTCAATTTTCTCTGGATGTAAGACAGCGCAAGTATGTTTCTCACGGACTGAAGGAAAAACAACGATAAATCCATCATTCTTTAGCTCTCGGATGATTTTCGGGAATTTTTCACGCCCCAACTCATGCCTCTCTGCTCCTTCGCCTTCGAATTAACAGAACAGCTATAGCTCCAGTTGGAACGCCAAAAATCAGTAGCAACATCAACAGGTCAAGATTGAGAAAGCCCCAGTTCAAGTTGGGAAGCCAACTGTTCCCCGGTTGTTCCTCCACGTAGAGGTTGATGGTTCCATAAAATGTGGCTCCTTCTCCACATCCATACAAAGTCACTTCGCCATAATGCACAGACCTCTCCAACAAAACCGTCTGCTCAGACAACGTGAAAGCTTGAACATCCTCTTGAAAACTCCTAGTCAAAACCAGTTTATCATCAATCCACACGCTCGCCTCAAGAATGAAACAGTCTTTAAATTGTATGCCACTGAGCTGGTTCTCATACTTCAAGCATACCGTGACGTTGTTGGATGTGTAGGTGAAATTGAACGGAATGGTCACCGCGCCCTTTTTCTGTTCGTTTAGAGCTACCTCGAACTCTTCGTTTGTTAAAACGTTTACTTGTCCGTTTTGAGCTAAACTGGAAGGAACGATAAATAATAACAACAGAGACAAAGCTGCTAGACATACTTTTCCAGTCATGCCTTTTTCACCACTCCCTTGTTCTCCTGCAGAAGATAGCCGATTAGAAAAGAGAACACTAGGAACAAGTTGATTCCAATGATTGTGAACAACCCTCTAAATAAGATGATCCCAATGATTCCGCTTGCTAACAGCAAACCCAATATGAGAGACCATAAAAACCATGGCTCTTTGATGCTTCCATACAGTAAACCGAGAAGAAACATACCGAAGCCCTCAGGGATTAAATGGTTCGCAGGCGTGATTCTAGTGGGAAATATTCGAAGAAAATCAAACACAACCCACACCAGCAAAGTGGCTAGAAACACAAGGTTCACAAGGGATTGAGTCTTTTTGAGGCTAATTTTAGTTTCCATCAGGTTTCTCTCTCCTACTTAACTCTTCCAGTTGCAACTTTAACCTTTGAATTTCTCGGTCTTTCTCGGAAAGAACACGCTTCAAATCTGCAAGCTGTTTTTCAAGCTTTTTAACTCGGCGTTTTTGGGAGATATACATGAAAATTTCAGACATTCGGTTACCTCATTCATTTCTTTATTGTTTGTGTACACTTGCGAAAACAGAGAAGTCGCCGATGACGTCCCGTCTCGGCCTTCCACCTTCCAAAACCCCTTTAAATCTATGCACTAACATTTCAGCTGCAAACTTTCTTCTTCTCTCATCAATGGATGAAACGTCACACTCCACAATCACCTTTTCCAGCACTTGGATAAGGAAGGTCAATTCATGGTTAGACAGTCTAGGTCTGTATGTTCTATTCATGTTTGGTTCCACTCACCCAATAACACACGCTATATCCCCAATTAATAAAAACTGTACTATGAAGCTCAAAATAAGCTTCTCTTCCGTATCTTTGCATGGAAATAGACGTTACATCCCTATCGTCTTTTAACATTGCTTTTCGTTTCCTTTATACTGTTTTTCACTACTTCGTTGTTGATTCCGACCCACAAGTGAACGAACGAACGAACGCCTGTGAATAATCTGTATTCTCTAGCCACTACTCTTCACCTTCCACTTTCACACCAAGTTCTCGCGCCAAGCCCAACGCTCCTTTTCTGGCGTACTGCTTTGCCGTGCTCCAACTCTCCCAGCTGAACCATTCCAACAAGGATTCGGCTTGAAGATGTGTTCCTAGATAGCTTGCTCTTTCTGCTCTGAATTTGTGGGGCCACAGTTCAATTCTAAGCTTGTCTCCTATCTCTCTGATTTGAACATACGCCCATTTCCGCGAGTAAGGCTTCTGTGTCATAAAGTTAAGGAATAGGAAATCGTCACATTGTTTCAACCATTCCAATATTATGTCTGCAAAGGGATCATCCAGTCGGATGACAAACTCGTTTCGCGTCTCATCTTGCTTTTCCGTTATGAAGTGACGTTGACCATGAGCCACTAAGTCTGCTCCACAATTTCTACATTCTTTCGCTTTGTGGTTGAGTTCTCCGCAAGTTAAACATTCAATGTATTCGGCAATTTTGCGGTATCTCTTTTCAAGCGGGGCATCCGACACCACTAGAATTGGTGGATCCGTGTCCTGGCGAACCTTAAACATCTCTTTTCTCAGATTAAGAGTTTCCGAAACCCTCCCGCCGGTGGCCCAGAGGAAAACCACAAAAGCTTTGACAAGATCGTTCGGTGCAGCTGCCACAATTCGCTTTAAAACTTTGAAGCCGCTGAACTTTTTAAAGTCTTTTTCTACGCTGCGCCGCCGGTATTTTCTGTTTTTTCCCCAAACGCTCTTTTGTGGCTGTTTCAACTCTTGCTTTTCCGGAAGCATTACAACTTTCTCATTCAAAGCGTAACACCTCTTTTTTGCTGAGACAAAGGAAGCGAAATTTCTGGAGGGGGCTCTTCCCAGTCAAAAAGCTTATACAACTTTTTTTCTACGGGGGGCCAATTTTGATGCAAGGGGAACCATTTGAGAAACTGACAGGGTTTTTTGAGTATTCTTCCGCTCTTTCCTAGACAACCAAACTCCCCCAGTGTGTATATTGTTAACCAAACATTGCTGTTTTTGCAATAAGGGTTCTGTCCTACCCGTCCACAAAAAGGAATAGAAGGATTTGAAGGCACAAGCCCAAGGAATTTCAACATTTTCATTTTCAAGTTTACCTTCAATTTTTTCCCTCTCTCTCAATGTTCAGTTCACTCATGGTTTTCTCTTCTCCTTTTTTCTCTGAAATTTCCCCATTCGCTTTCCACTGTAAAAAATAAGCATACGCTCTTGTCTCATTTTCCAAAGTTTCACCAAAGAAAGTAGTTAACCAGTCAAGGCTAGAACAAGCTTCAAGAGAAACAAACTTATGGAGTAAATAATGTAGAAACTCATGTGTCAAAACATCTTCGATTGAAGTGTCACAGTCGAGTAGCCCTTTATGGAGTTGTCCTATATGGATTGTGCATGTTTTATGATTATAATAGAAGCAACCGAAATAACCACCAAGGACGAAAACTTCATTCATGGTTTTTGGCCTTCCTTTTAATTGAGAGCCAATTTTTAATGAGTGTCCAAGAGTTTCCGTTACGTTGTAAGAGAAGGCAACCTATTCCATTGTGGAGGCTGCGGTCATGTCGAACTAGAACGCCAATCAATGAGCCTATTGGAGTGTCAATGATTACCAGTTGATTGATGAAAAGTCCAAGCATTTTCATCCAACCTCTCCATTTCTAACTTTCTCCCAATCCACTTTATCCATAAGCGGTTGAATCTTAGCGTTAATCTGTTTCCATGTGTAGCCTTTAGGACAAAGCTTAGGAACATCCTCCTCATTCATGGTTCTTTTTACAAAATCCTTATATTCTTCACTTTCGGGCAAATCAAAAGTGGAAACCGAACCCATTTCACCAGTTTTAGGATTTTCCGAAATCTCGATTGTCCAGCAAGGATTTGAAAGGTCATAAAACCATGCACATAAGATACCTATACCTGATTTACGTTCTTTTGGAAATTTCGCGTAATGTTGTGCTGTAAAAATTGCACATTCATGATAGCCATGATCCTTAAAAACCATGAAAGGACAGGGAACCGCTAATTCTTTTAATTCAACCATTTCTATTCAACCACCTTTTGGGGCGTTGTAATTGGTTGTATAAACTCGGTAAGACTATGGTTTTTGTAAGCCCTAGAATCGATCAAATATTGAATCTTGTTGGTTTGTAGATGTCGCGGCAATTTATCGTGTAATAAGCAATAGGTTTGCTTACTATCCTTAACTTGGTTACTGGAACACTCTGAACAAAGGTTTTTAAAAGTAGCAAAGAAATCAAACTCGCTTAGGGGTTTACCACAACAAGCACACCAACCGTATTTTTGAGGTTCAGGTATTGTCTCAGGATTAGTCGGTCTTAGGGAGGATTCACCATCTTTCATTTCGTTCAGCCTCTCCTTTTAGCATATAAAGGACAACGCCAGAATGGCTCTAAGACTTCCGCTATACACCACGCCCGCTCACGGTTACAACCATAAAGAATCAATAATTCCTCCAGAGTAAGACGGCTTATTGCGTTAGAAAACCCGTGAATAACAGCATCAATGTCTATGCTGCACTCAAAAATGTGAGTAGTGAAATTTTCGCCTTTCTTTTGAAATTCTAAATGGTTTGCAGTAACACAATAAGAGCATATTTCCGAATAGCCTATGACTAGATTCCTACCACTTTTTTTAAGAGCGCTGACAATTGCAACCATTTTTCATTCAACCTCAATATGGAGTTTCACCTAAAAACTCCCCAATTTTGCAACCCTTACAACCTTTATCTTCACCTTGAATACAAACATCACATGTTTCCGCTTCTAGGGTTTCTTTAAATTCCCTAAGTTTTTTTACGCTTAAAGGACAATTTGCTTCTTCCAAGAACTTCAACATTTCTTTTACATTCATTTTATTCAACGTCCCTGAGTTCTCTGCAAAACGGACAATATTGTGACTTGAATTTCAAAGCAAAAACAGATGGGAATAGTTGAAACATAACATAATTCATTGTTAGGCTTTCAAGTTTGAACTGGATTTTAACGCCTTTTCCGTTTGGAGTTAAAACATACATTTCAGCCTCTTTGCTGTTATAGCGTCCATCCACGGCTTGTCTGGTTGTGTTTAACAATAATGTTAGAACCTTTCTTGAATGTGGATCGACCAAGCAGAGAGGAATGTAGATTTTCTTTTTATATGTTTCACCGGTGACGAGTTCTATGAATGAATGTAAACCTACGCCTATTTCACACGCTTTCCAAGTGACTGACCCGTCTCTGTTGACTATGATATCGTTGTTTTTTAACATGAAAGCGGGCTTGCCATTAGATAAGACTCCGAAAGTAAATGGAATAGCTTGAGCGAAATAGAATATCATAAGATCTTCTGCTTCATGTTCTGAAAGCAACTCTAAACGTTTCATCAAATATGCCTCCACATGTCTGGGCGTGGCTGTGTGGCTTTTCCGTCCCTTTGTAGCCTTGCCAAAACTTCTAGCAGAACGTCTTTTCTTAGACTTGAAGCCTGAGCCAACTCTTCAATTGTAACATAAGGTTTTTCTATACATTTCTGGTGTAAAACCGTGAAGACGCGTTCAAAATTGTTCTGTGTCAACATAGGTTCTAATTTAGGATTTTCGAGAACACGTGTAATATCTGGCTTCTTTTCATTTTCTCTCTTTATTTCCGTAATGACGACTTGTTTAGGCTTCTTTTCCTCTTCTGATAGGACATTCTCGCTTCTTTCAGAAGTCTTCAACTCTTCATAGGGGTAGGAGTAATTCTTTTTTTCAACAGTTATGTTGGATTGACCATTTCCCTTTATGTTGACTTTAACCTCGGCACCGCTTATAGGATCAATTAAAAGAATCTCTTCCCCCCCGTGAAGAGTTGAAGAGTCTTTAAGGGACTCCAAAACAAAATCCATTAACGCGGTAGGGTCTCCAGAACTCTTCATTTCCGAAACAAAGAGTTGTTTAGGTGTATTTTCACCTAAAATACTATAGATATTCCTTCCCTTTTCTTTGTCTTGGTTGAGAAAGCCTTTATGGACCAGCCTTTCCAGATATCTGTAACATGTTTCATATGGAATCTTGGTTTCCTCAGTCACGTCCCGGACTGTGACGCTGTCTCCTCCTTCTTTTACAGCATGAAAGATTCTTTCTTCCTTTTCGTCCAGTTCACTGATTGTTTGTGTTATAGCGTCTAAACCAATTTGTAAAGCCGAGTACAAGTCGATTAAGCCTGCTTCGTCTCGTTCATCCGTTTTTTTTTGGAATCTTCTCCCCCAAGCGATTAAACTTATTAAATCGCAAAGCTTGTCTGGATCCCTTCGCGATTTGCTTCTCCCACTCTCCAACAAAACTATCAACTGTTCAGCAAACGGGATGTCGGGAAGTGCGTCTGGAAGCTCTTCCGAAACAAGAATCTTGAAGGCGCACCTCCAAACTTTTAATTCGTCTTCAGGGAAAAGTTCTCTCTTACCAGCTCTTAGCTTCAGTTTCTCCTCTTTCACTTTCTTTGTCAAACTTTCAGTTGCATTAGTTTGTAGAGTCCACATTCCACTCTCAAGCGCCGTGTCTCCAGTTAACGCATTACTTGTCGTAGCTATAGCCTTCACAGGAAGCCTAGAAATTTTTGTGACCATTTCACCCGTTTCAGCGTCCCGCGTTGCATACTCTGAAATAAGACCTCCGTCATCTGCCCGCATAAACCGCATCTGACGCCCCATCTCCCCATGCAGTTCAGGGCTATCCGGGACATAAAGCAAATCTGCATCCTTCATTTCTTGCGAATAACGTAATCCAGCAGCCGTAAAGTAGCTCCTCTCAACAGATTTTATTGGAAGCAAGTCAAGCCACATACGGAGCATCGTATCTTTTGCCGTTGCAATTTCGCCTAGGAGCTTGACTATGCTCGTCATGCCGAGTTTAGCAGCACCTATAAGAAGAGGACCTAAAAGCCGTTTGTTCCGCTCCTCTCCTATAATAAACCTAGCCTTGTTAAGCTTTGAAACAACGAAACCATGTTTAAACACCCAGCCAAGCTTATAGAAAAAAGCTGGATCGCATAACAGATCACGTGCTTTGTTTTCGGTTTCTTCGTCAAATTCTTCTTCTTTAGTCTCCTCGTTTTCTTCAATGTTGCCGTGACTTTTACGGATTGATTGAAGGGTAAACTGAAAAGACGCGGTGGCCTTGTCAATTTTAGCTTCTGACAATCCAGTTTTCTCTTTAAGTTTCTTCTTAAATCGGGGACCATCCACAGAATCCAAATTGCATGATAAAAGAGGTTTATTGTTCTCGTCGACGAGGAAGACTCTGTTTCGTTTCTTTTTCAGCCAATAGTTTCCTACTTGGGTTCCAACGGTTCCTTCTATCTTTTTTGCGTAGAGTCTACATTCGGGACCCAAGCAACCTCCGTGTTTGTGAATTGAATTACAGGTCCAATGGGTTAATCCTTCTCGCATGATTTCGCTGTATACTTTGCTAATTTCATATTCGGTTTTTTCTTTCTCGTAATCGTCAAACTTTATGCAAGCTGCCAGAATTTCATTTTTGCTAAATCCAGCTGAGGTCATTTCTTTTACAAATTGCTGTCGCATACGCGTTTCTGAAGGACGATCTCCCTTAGGTGTAAAGCGTCCTCCAACCTCAATGAACTTCTGAAAACAAGGACGCAGTTTTTCAATCTTCTTTTCGTTTAGTTTTAGGGTTGCAGGTATAGTCTTGTCTGCATGAAGACTTGTTTCTGACTCGATAGTTAACCCCAGAATGTAACGTTGCAGTTCTTCATTTGGCGTTAAGTCGCCAAGTTGAATAAGTTTCGATTGTCTATGCGGTCTTTCCGGCGTGTCTTCACCCTTCAGGCTCCATGTGCCTGGAACTTTGATTATGCGCGGTAAATCCGAGATATTGTCAAGAAAAACGAATTCTCCTTTAAATTCCTCAAAAAACTTTTGGAGTTTCGCCGTAGTTTCAGTGTGGTTTGTTGTTGGTAAGTTTACTTTGAGGGTTAATCTGTATCCGTTTCCACTATCGTCTAAGTAAGGCTCTCCGAAGCCACGTTTATGTACATATCGTAGAATTTCTTGAAGGCGATCAAAAGCAACTTGTTTTTCATGGTCTGTGGCTGATTGTTTTCTTTGAGTTTTCGGAGGGTCCACATCGAAGGGGATGCCGGTTACTCTCGCAACATCCTCGGCTTTGCCGTTCTGCTTTGCGCGTGGGTTAACTCCCGCGTAAACGTGGCGGGTTCCACTCCATTCCCCACATTTTTGCAAGAAAGCTTCTTTTGAGTTCACAAAGACTGTTTCCACTTGGTTTGTGTCAGGGTCTATTGCGCGTATTTCAGTCCATTCTGTAGGGTAGTGACCTAACCATTCATAGAATCGGCTTGCATCCTCTGTCGCAAAGTGTTTTTCTTCTCTAGCAACAAAATTTTTATTCTCTTCACCATTCATTATTATTGCCTCGCAAAGCTGGGTTCTGTGGTGTGTGACCTACCCGCGTCAAGAAGCCGAATGAGGGCTTACTTGCAATAGCGGATCCAAGGCGACACACATTCCACAACCCCGGCCTAGCTTTTTCTACGGTCTATCACATCTTCGTCTTGCTGATGATTCCAATATTTGAAGCCTTGATGTTGCCAAAAACCACCATGTTCTTTGAGGTTCCGTTGTAAAGCTTGGAAAATATCATTGTTGTTGGTTGAGCTTTTGCTTGTCTGTTCATATGCGCCTTTCGTTCCTCTTTTTGTCTCCCAAGGAAGCTTGTTGAAATCAGCGGCGACAGCGGTTGTTACGCCGACAATCTCACCTACTTTTTGTCTAACGTTGACGGCTGCAGCTTCAACCGCGTTAGCGAAATCCACAAGAATCTCTAAGACTTTTTCATCAGTCAACTCTTTCGCCCCTCAAAATCTGACGACAAACTCCGATCTCGGACTCGATGTTTTCTAACAACCTGTGAATTTTTTGTAGCTTTTCTTCCGAGCTCATGAAGAAGCCTCCTTGAAAAGTTGCTGAGCAAGTTCTGGTGCATCTCGGCGGATTTTCTCACGCAGAGCGTCTCGGGTGAACTCGGAAAGATTGGTGTGAAGATCGCATTTCACATATTTTGCCATCAGATCCTTGAGAGTTTTAGGAAGTTTGACGTTTAGGTTGACAAGCTCTTTCTTTACCACGACATCACCATCATAAAAATATTTAAGCAACTTCTAATAATTAAATGAAGTTGCGAACCATCTCAACTAAAAATAACATAAGTAAAATTGAAAAAAGGTGTTACATATGTCGAAACTAAAAATAGAAGGTTATAACTTAGGACCTGTAGAAAAACGTATAATATTAGCCTTTGCTCACACTGAACCTCAAACTATAAACGCAACCAAGGAAACCATTGAAGGTCATTACAAATCCGTAAACAATGCCTTTCACTCGCTTCTGAAAAAAGAATTGATAAAGGCTGTAGATAAAAAAAAATACAGAAACCAAGAATACGATATTTTTTGGTTAACTCTAGAGGGAGCATTATTAGCGATGCTTCATAGAGCCAACTCGGACATAATGAAAGAATATTATGAAAAAGTCTATGGAAAAAGCGAAGACACCGACCTTATTTTTGACTTAGTTAAGGCATTTCCAGAAAAAATGCGTGAAATTTACACCATGTTCAAAACCACAACAGAAGGAAAAATGAAGCTAAAAAACATGCCAATAAGCAACAATGAAATGCAGAAGTTTATCAAAATTGTGTTCAAATACCCTTCATACCGTAAGACGATGAAAAAGACAATCGGACACGCTTTCAAAATTCTGGAAAAAATGGTTGACGAAGCCGAGTAACATTAACATAACTATATGAACTAGGCATGAACATTAAAACTAAGAATTCTACGAAGAACCCTAATACATTGTAAGAACATTTACTTTCATCCATAAGTATTAGGTCAACTAAACGAAAGGGAAAATAAATGTCTAAGACGGAATTCGTCTTAACTGCCGCTACAAAAAGAATTCTAACATCCAGGGGAAAAGTTTTGGTGTGTTACATTTGTGGAAAACCACTAAAGGTTGATCAAAATTTGCATACAAACGCAAAGCGACAGCGATACTATCATCAGGCTTGTTTCTCAAAATTATTTCATTAAAAAAAAAGAGAGGGAATGTTTCTGCCTTTTATGATCTGTCTATTTTCATTTTCTGGTACATGTGCTGTCTAACGGCTTCTTCGATGAAATCGGTTATGCCTCGGTAAGACTTGAACCATTCTTGGCTTTGGATATAGTCAATCATGGCTTTTGCAAACTCAACCTCAACCTTTACAGTTTCAACTTTCTCTGTCATAAGGTTGCAGCCACCTTCGTTCTTATCTTTTCAAACCCCACTTGAATTTTAGCGTTGATTGCTTCATGTCTTCTGGAAAACTTGTCTCGGAGTTTTATGTTTCTTCCACTGTAAAGCCGTGCTATGGCTGGAAACCTCATATCATAAAGAAATCGGTCAATTACAGCCCATTCAACAAGTTCGTCCAGAGTTAGGCGCAATTTTTTCGCTGTTTCGGCCAGTTTTGGGTACAGTTCCATGCTTATGCGAACGGGCACGTCCACCTCGGAACATCTTATTAGTATTATCTCGGCTTTAGTGGCGTGTGGAGCAACATTAATGAAGGATTCCCTGTCTTTTGTCCATGCTTTGACTTTCTCGTGGTCTTCCTTGGATAATTCGATTCTGATGTTTTCTTTTGTCATTTTCATATTTCACCTTTTAGGATTATAGTGTATTATAGGATAAAATATATAAGCCTTATGGAACATAGATTAGCGTGTAAAATATAAAAGGAGTTGATACGTAAATGCAGAGTATGAAACAATCAATCAGTGTGACAGTTGAGAAAAGCTTGGTTGAATGGGTCGACCAGCAAGTAAAGACACAGAAATATAGAAACCGCAGTCACTTAGTTGAGCTCGCTTTAATACGATTCAGAGAAACTGAAAAGAAGGGATAAAGGTGAAAACAAAAATGTTACGTATACGTAACGGATGTGTGTGAATGAGTATCAAAGTGAGAGAATGGCTTAAGGCTTTAGGGCTATACGGTCAAACCACACATGAGGACCGACTTGAAATAGACAAAGAAGTTGAAAACAGAACTGGTGTCGACTGTGACTATGCAATAGAGAAAAAAATGATTGACAAAGAAGAGTTCAAGCGAATCGTTATGCTGATTCTTCGTCGTCGAAAACAAGCCTTGGAAAAAACTCTTGAAAAGATGGCTAAAGAAAAAGTGATCGTGTAATGTGGGAAGAATTAACATCAGCGTACCCAGATTTTACAAAGGCATTCTTCGAATATCTCTACTATAATGAACTTGAAGTTTGGCAAGGAGAAAAACAAGAGAACAGAATAAAAACGATGCCTCTCATTGTTTTAGGAACATCCGGGATTGGCAAGACAACTTTGGCGAAGAACATTATGCAGAAAATTCAAGGCTGGTATGATCCTCATGGTGTTTGCTTGGTTTACACCAACGAGGTTGCTTTAGGCGAACTTATTGAATATGCGTTTCAGATAAGGTTTTATCTGGCAGACAAGTTTAAAGGGGAATATCTTCCTTCAGTCTACGTTCTAACTTTTGACGACGCCACAGCAGTCAAAGTTGAACCTGCAGAAGTGAGGCGTTTCTTCAGCATCAGACATGTAGCTCAAGAACTCTCAGGAGTGAACGAAGGCATTATTTACAGTGTTTTCCTAACACATGACTGGTACTCACTGCATAAAATCTTCAGAAGGTTCGCGCGAACTGCAATCGTGTTAAGCGTTCCTTCGTTAGACACTTTCGCCAGAAGGCAAATAGGAAGTTTGCTTGGAAAAGACGTCATAAAAATTCTGCAAGACATCGCGAAGAAAGCCCTCAAAGAAGACCGGTACAAAGGCGTTGGCTTTGTCAAACTGCCTTACATCCCAGACGGTTACGACACAGATGTTGGAATTATACGGTTCAAAAGAACCGATGCAGCATTCGTCAAAATCAGGCCTTACAGAAAGGATACTTTACATTTTGACCGCGCAAGGCTTGAGCTTTACGTTCCAAAAGAAAAGAAAGAGAAGAAAGAGATAGCGAGACTCAAAGAGAGATTGGAGAAGGAACGGAAACAAACCCGCGAAAGAATGAGAAGATACAGGGCGAGGCAAAAAAGTGCGCTAGAAGAAGGTGAGGAAGAGGAAAAGAAGGAATAATTATTGGTTAAATGTGGTAATTGTAGACACTATAAAGATCGCTACACTTTGTTTATGCATGGTGGGTTTCCAACATTAAAAAAACTCTTAGAAATGAAAGTGATAGACGAAAAGGATTTTATTTGTGAAGGATGGGGCTGTGTTTTTCATAATACAGAAGATTTTGCTCACGACAAACATGGTTTACCAATATTAGAGGAAGATTTTCCAGATATAGAATGTGAACATTTCGAACCTAGAGATGACCGGAAAGAACTAGCGAAAAGGATAGCTTCATTCACTACTTGGAAAGAGAAAGGCTACCCACACATGGATATATCTCATATACAAGTTAGTGACGAAGAAAAGGAGGAGTAGTTATGAGTGTTGATAAAATACGTGGCGAATTAGGGGCTGCAGGCATAGATATACAAAAAGTCACTGTCGGCTTGGATTCTAAAACAAAAACGTTCTATATTTTCCATAAGAAAAGCAACAACGGCATAAAACTATGTGATGAATGTTTTAAGAAATTGCAGTATCTTTTTGAGAAAACTTTGGCGATGGACACTATAATCGTAGAAAAGAAGGAATAAGCATGAACGAAAAGAAAAAATGCCACTACAACCCCAAAACACACGAATTTTCCCCAGAAGTCCGCGAGCAATTCCGCGATGAACTGCGTTGGCTTTGCAGTTTTCTTAAAGAAAAATTTGGCTTAACGATTCCTGAGATCAAGCGTTTAACCGAAGAAATGTTAACCGTCTCAATTTAACTTTGATTCTAAACTGTAAACAGAAAAAGAATGAATATTTCTGACTATTGGCTTCTTAATCTCGGAATTAACATTGGCACTTTTTTCTTATACCGTTCATATTCTTTTCCAAATTCTCTAATCAGCTCTTGCTCCTCTTTCTTTGAGATAAGATAGATAAGTACAAGCATTAGGGAAGTGAAGAGCAAGGAATACAATGCAGATAGTAGAAGGGAAATTCCTAGATGTGCTAGTAATCCTCCAAGATATTGTGGATGTCTAACAATGGAATAACCCCCTGTGGTAACAATTTTCTCTGTCCTATGCGCTTCTGCTACCTTCAAGGTTGTCTCTTTTACAGCTTTGATTGCAAGCCAAGCACCAGGGATAAGGAAAGGTATACAGATTATCAGGTTAAGTAAAGGAATTGGGAAATTGACAACTGGAAGTAAGACTGATAAATCTCCAAGAATTGGAATAGAGAATCTGGGTTGAGGTGAAATCCAGATTCCCATCCAAAAGAAGAAGAATCCCCATCCTGAAATAAGCCCAAGAATGTCACCCATTTTAGTCCCTTTCTCCTTCCCGTATCTTTTCTGAAGTTTCAGGTGCTCAACTGACAGAAAATGAATGGGTATCATTACAATCGCACCTAATACTGAAATGAAAAACCAAATATACATCTTATCACCTTGAATCTCCACAATGAGCCATTGCAAAACATCTGTTCTCTGTTAAACGAGTTTTAGACGTTTATAGTTTAATTGTTTAAAAATGCGCGCGCGCATGTAGTAACCTCTCTCTGTTCTTCCCTCTTGACTCCCTTCTTGTAGACCCAGACTACTAGTGGAAGCGCTATCGCCAAGTAAGTAAAATGAACTGCCACCCTTATCCATTCAGCTTTCACCGTGTAACCAAACATCACCGCGAATATTGAGCCAACTACGCCTTTATGATGAAATGGACTCTCAGACGGGATATCTAAGTTGTAGGCGTACTCACCGAGCCAGCCCAGTTCAATCCCGGAATCTTCGGAATACTCTGCCAGTTCGTGTATCCCATAACCGGCTAGTCCTCCAGCCAGTAGCACAAGCAATATGCTTGTGAAATAGAAGAATTTTCGAATATTGATTTTCATGCCGACAACGAAAATTGCATAAGCGAGGACCAGTGACGCACCTACTCCGAGAAAAGCCCCGACTAATGTGCCTACAGCATCATCCAATAAGAAAGGAGTCAAGAAAAGCACGGTTTCAAGTCCTTCTCGAAACACTACAATGAAGGAGAATGAAGTTAGAGCAAGAGTTGCTCCTCGAGTAGAAATATCTTTTACCCGCCTCTCCACTTCCTTTCGAAGCTCCTTGCCTTTGCTTGCCATCCAGTAAATCATGGAAGATAGGACCAAAACTGCAAAAAGCGCAGCAACACCCTCAAACAGAGCCTTGGCAGGTCCGGAGAGACCGCCATATAAGAACCATATAAAGGTTCCAAGGACAAAACTAGCAGCGACTGCAAGGTAAACACCATACCAAGCATAACGTATCAATGGTTTTCTCTTAGTTCTTGCTAAATATGCCAAAATTATGGCTGTTATTAGCGATGCTTCTAGGGCTTCCCTGAAAGCCAGCAAAAATTGACCAATCAAGAATACTTTCCTCTCGTTTTTTCTTTAACCAGTTCTACGAGTCCTCTTACACTCTAAGCGTCCGTCTTGCGTAGTTAGGTCCTTAGTATGGCGCTCGCGCTCACTTACTTTTGACACTATTTAATGTACTTTTGTGGATTTGCTTCGAAGGCTCTCTGGCATCCTGGTGCACAGAAGTAGTATGTCTTTCCCTCGTATTTCGTTTTGTGCTTTGCTGTCTTCTCGTCTACATCCATCCCACAGACAAGATCCTTTGCCATCATTTCACCTCCTTTACAGATAATCTGGTTGTATGTTAGTTCTTCTCAGAAGGTTTGCGTTGGTTACCACGGTTACTGAACTAGTGGCCATGGCAATCTCAGCTATTACAGGGTGTGCAAGGCCTAACATCGCAAAAGGGATCATGACGACATTGTAGAAGAACGCCCAGAACAAGTTCTGTTTGATCTTTCGGAAAGTCGCTCGAGACAGTTTTACAGCTTTAACTACATCTGACAAGTTACCTCTCACGAGCACAACGTCTCCTGCTTCGATAGCTATGTCCGTTCCGGTGCCTATTGCGATGCCGACGTTGGCCTGGGTAAGTGCTGGAGCGTCGTTTATCCCGTCGCCGACCATAGCGACGAGTCCAACTTCTTTCTGAAGTCTCTGAATCTCAGCTACCTTTTTGTCTGGCAGTACCTCAGCCAAGACCCTAGATATGCCGACCTTCCTTGCGATGGCTTCTCCAGTTCTTCTGTTGTCTCCCGTAAGCATCATTGTCTGAAGACCCAACTTTTCCAGTTCAGCAATAGCTTCCACAGAATCCTCCTTGAGGGTGTCAGCTTCTGCCACGACTCCGACACACTCCTTGTTTTTGGCAACAAGCATCGCAGTCTTCGCTTCCTCCTCCAACCTTTTAAGTTCCGATTCTAAGCTGCTGTAGTCAATTCCCTCCTCATCCATAAGCTTCCTGTTACCGATTAGAACAGTACTCTGCCCTTCGATCTCTCCCTTGATTCCTCTACCAGTAATCGCCTCGAATTTCTCCAGCTTCACTAATTCAAGTCCTTCATCCTCGGCTTTTCTGATAATGGCTTCGGCTAAGGGGTGCTCAGATCCTTTCTCGACGCTGGCGGCTAACCTCAAAACCTCCTTCTCCTGAACTCCCTTCACAGGAATTATATCTGTCACCTCAGGTTGTCCCTTAGTTATTGTGCCAGTTTTGTCGAAAACGATTACTTTTACGTCCTTGAGGGTTTGGATTGCCTCTCCACGCCTGATCAAGACACCATTCTCAGCGCCCATCCCGCTTCCAACCATAAGAACCGTTGGTGTTGCCAGCCCGAGGGCGCAAGGACATGCAATAACCAATGTCGCCACAGTCGCAAACACTGCCAGTGAAAATACACTCAACGTCGGATCAACCCAAGGAAGGAACTGGCTCGCCCAAGCACCCACGCTACCTATAGCCCCTGGAAAGATTAACCATAGGACAAGTGTTGAGGAGGCTAGGACTAAGACTGTGGGGACGAAATAGCTGGTCACACGATCAGCGAATTCTTGGATAGGCACCTTCGAACCTTGAGCCTCTTCCACCATCTTTATGACCTGAGAAAGGAAGGTGTCTTTTCCGATCTTAGTTGCCCTGACTTTCAGAAGTCCCCTCTGATTGATTGTGGCGCCAATGACCTCGTCGCCCAGCTTTTTCTGTACAGGCATCGACTCTCCAGTAGCCATTGACTCGTCGACTCCACTCTCACCTTCTATGACTACGCCGTCTGTAGGTATCTTCTCTCCCGGTCGTACAACCATGACATTACCTACTTCGACCTCATCGATGGAAACTTCGACTTCTTTTCCATCTTGAAGGATCCTTGCGGTCTTCGCTTCAAGCTCTAAGAGTCTTCTAATGGCTTGGGATGCTCTTCCCTTGGCCTTTGCTTCGATATATCTTCCCGTGAGGTGGAAGGACATGATCATCGCGGCGACTCCTGAATAGTTGGCTATGGAGGTGAAAAACGATGGTGGACCTGTCAGGAAGGAAGACAGTGTCCCTAGCAAGATGAGTACATCCATATTCGCGGCGCCGTGCATTATGGCCTTTACGGCTGATTTGTATGTGTTCCATCCCGGATAAAAGAGAACTGGAGCTGCGATAACGATCATGCCGAAGTTGAACACCATTGAGTTAGGCCAGCTGATTCCAAAGATCATTTCGGGGATCATCCAGACCATGATTGGTATCGTGAGCGCCCATGCGATGAGGGCTCTTCTCCTTGCGGTTGAGAATGCTTGGAGTTCTCTAGCTTCTTCCTCCTCAAACCTTACCCGTTGATCCTCTCTGCCCAGAACTTGGTATCCGACGTCCTCTACGACGTTTTTAATCTCCTCGTAGCCTATCTCGGTTGGGCTGTAGGTGACGGTTGCCTTCTCGGTCGCCAGATTAACGTTTGCTTCTCTTACGCCTCTCTTCTTCCTTAGAGCGTTTTCGATGGTTTGAGCGCAAGAAGCACATGTCATTCCTCCAATCCTGATCATAACCCTCTGAGTCCCTTCGGCTACATTATAGCCTGTGTCCTCGATGATCTCTGCTAGTTTCTTTTCATTTGTTATTTTGTCATCGTATTCAACGTATGCGGTCTCTGTTGTAAAATTGACTAGGGCTTTATCGACTCCCTCGGCTTTCAACAAGGCCTTCTCTATTGTTTGCGCACAAGCAGTGCAGTGCATTCCAGCTATTTTGATCTTGCTTTTTTGTCGGGTCATTCAAGTCTTCTCCTTCTTGATCTCTCAGATAATCAGGATGCTGAGGATAATTCGTTCTTGTAGGCTTGGGCACAGTGAACGCAACAGAAGATCCTTTCTTTGCCGCCTATGGTCTCTCCGTATCCTCCTTCGTAAATTTTACAGCCACAGTGGAAACATATACTCAGGTTCGGCTCGATAGCCATAGAGACCATTGACGCAATCCGTTTATAGATACGCGTGGCTAATTCCTTCCCCGTAGCTGTCAACTCATAGACTTTCTTTGCAGAGGGATTGTAAAGGTGCTTGAGTTCTTTTTTGAAGTCAATCTTTGTCATGAATATCACTCTTTCATTACATATTCTAGGTCATTCTTATGACTTGTGGAAGAATCTTCGATTGAATCTAAAGGACCTATAACCCTAACATATTTTCAGAACGGTTGGATTTGTGATACTGATAGGTTCTTTTGGTTCAGCTATAACTTTTCCCATTACTAACTAACAGCCAAACGAAACCTGGTTTCTAAATACCGAACCACAAACATTCCGGGAGGATCTCCTATTCCTGAAAGTATTTATTTACATGCTAATCTTCCTTACGCAGAGGGAATTACTAGTGGCTAAGCTAGGTTTCATATTGCTTGATGTTAGCAAGATTGCAATTTCCAGTGCTAT
>Ga0209979_1000912_pt1 | contig 35602 bp, 35 predicted proteins | sample AnhtaG_FD_183114 | JGI IMG/M metagenome (GOLD analysis project Ga0209979, IMG submission 183114) | Deep subsurface microbial communities from Anholt, Denmark to uncover new lineages of life (NeLLi) - Anholt_01485 metaG (SPAdes) (version 2) | ecosystem: Environmental > Aquatic > Marine > Oceanic... | reverse complement strand
CACCGCCATGGCGGTGAACCTGAAGAAGATAGTCAAACTCCTCACTGGGGTGGGGCTCAAGGGTCCCAAGAGGAGCTGCCTCTCGGTTGCCTGACCCAGGGGGGGAGTGCGCCTGGAGGCGGAAAGAGGGAGGGAAAACATAGAAAAACATACAAAAGAAGGGTAGGAAGAGTCTTGGAAGAGGTAGTTCACTTCCGTGAGCGGACAGAGACGCTCAATCTCCTCGTTTTTCAACGGTCTCCCTTAGGTAATGTTGACTTGGTCACCTAATGCACGTATAATGGGTTTTTGAGAGGATAGTTATGGCTTTGCGAGGTAATTTGAGGGATTTCAGCCTCACTCAACTCCTCAACCTGGTTAGCCTGGCTAAGAAGACCGGAGTCTTAACCCTCGGAGAGGGAAGCAGCCAAGCAACCGTATATTTTAGGGAGGGGATGTTAGTTCATGTCTCCCTCGACGGCAAAGCCTCCAACCTACGCAACCTTCTAGAGAGGGTGGGAAAGATCAACGAAGCGCAAAGCCGCCTTCTGCCTCGGGAAGCCAGAAGCGACAAAGAGTGGGGACTACTTCTCATCAACAGCGGCTTGATCAACCGTGCGGATATCATAGAGGCGATTCGCCGCCACACCCTGGAGACGACATACCGCCTCTTCACCTGGACGGAGGGAAGTTTCCTCTTCGAACCCAACGTTCTGCCGCCAGATGATAAGATCACCGTTCCTCTCCATCTAGAGAACGTGATCCTAGAGGGGAGCCGACGGTTCGGAGAGTGGAAGAGGCTGGAGAAAGAGTTGCCAGATCTGGGGATGGCTCTCAGGTTCACCACCCAGCCTGAAGTTAGGTTGAAACGGATAGAGTTGAGCCCGGACGAGTGGAGAGTGGTCTCCTCCATCGACTCCAGCCGAACCATCCAAGAGATAGCCCAAGCCCATTCTCTGACCGATTTCCAGATCCGCAAAATCGTCTATGGGCTGCTCTCCGCAGGTCTGGTGGAGTTGGTCCCTAGAGTGAAACCAATCTCCGTCGCTCCCCCACCGGAGGAAAGAGTCGCGCCTGCCCCTGCTAGGAAGGGGATAATCCTTCGTTTGATCGATAGGATAAGGAGACTCTAGTATATAGTGCAGGATGCAGACGGTCAAGATAGTAGTCACCGGTCCCTTCAACGCTGGAAAGACGGCTTTCATCGGGGCTATCAGCGAGATCGAGGTCGTATCCACCGAACGGAGGATCACCGACCACTCCGAGAGTACAAAGGAAGAGACCACGGTGGCCATGGATTTCGGGCGCATCACCGTGGACGACGGTTTGGTGCTCTATCTCTTCGGCACACCCGGCCAGAGACGGTTCGATTTCATGTGGGAGATCCTATCCGAGGGGATGCTCGGTTTCATCGTTCTGGTGGATAGCGTGGCCCCAGAGACTTTCCATGAGGCAAAAGAGATCCTCGACCTCTTCAAGAACTACAGCCCGGCCTGCTACGTGGTAGCCGCCAACAAGCAGGATCTGGAGGACGCTTGGCCCCCTGGGGACCTACGCATCGCTTTGAAGATCGACTCCGAGGTCAAGGTGGTGCCCTGCGTGGCCAGGGATAAGGAGAGTGTAAAGAGGGTTCTTTTGGAACTCCTGTATTCCATATTGGAAACAGCCGAAGAGTGAAAGGGCCCCAGAGGAGGAGAAGATGGAGAAACCAAGGACCCAGTTGATGTTAGAGCGGCTAAGGGCCCTGCAGGCCACCGCTCCCGGTATCGAGGCCTCGGCGGTGGTGAGTGTGGATGGCCTCATCATGGCTTCTGCTCTCCCTGCGGAGGTGGAGGAAGACCGCGTCTCCGCCATGTCAGCGGCCATGCTCTCCATAGGAGAACGGATCGCTGGGGAATTAGGCCGAGGGACGCTCCAGCAGGTCTACATTCGGGGGGAGAACGGCTACGTCATCTTGAGTTCTATCGGGGAGGAGGCGGTCCTTACCGTGATGGCTAGGGCGAAGGCCAAACTAGGTCTCGTCTTTCTTGACATGTCTCGAGCAGCCAGAGATCTGGGGGCCATCCTTCTAAAAACCTAGATCCTGCAGAAAGAAAAAGGTGGCTAGTGGTGGGCAGGTGGTAAGAAGATGGAAATGGCCCTACGATGGGCTGAAAGTGCTGATCTTTGGCTTGACAGCGTCTTCGCTTGAGAGTAAACTGACGGTCAAACGGATGGAGTTCAGGCCGTGTCGTCTATCTACAAAAGGTGGGCAAAACTTAAAAACTAAATATATGGGCTAGGGGAGCCTGGCGAATCAGGCTGAGAGGATGGGAAGTTTGGCTTATGACCGAATGCATAGACGCTCGAAAGTGGGGCGTGCATAAGCCAAAGGGGCCATCGACCCTTTGAACCTGATCTGGATAATGCCAGTGTAGGAAAGCAGAAATTGACAAGGCTTGCTCGCCTGCGCTTGGCAGCAGCCTTTTCATTTTTCAGGAGGCAGAGATGTTTAAGATCACTCCGCCCCCCGAATGGGGCATCGAACCGGTCCCTGAGAAACACCGAGTACTGGGGTTTTTCGATTACTTCGCCCTATGGTCTAGCCTGGGCATGGGGCTCTTAGTGCTCTTAGCGGGGACGCTTTTGGTGCCTGGGTTGGGCCTGGGGCAGGCGCTTGTGGCCATTCTCATCGGCACCACCCTGGGCGTTCTTCTCCTGGCCCTCGCTGGGGTAGTGGGCAGCGATAACGCCATCCCCACCATGGTGCTTTTGCGCCCCGTATTAGGCTTGCACGGCTCGTATCTGCCTACCCTTTTGAACCTCATACAACTCATCGGCTGGGGCTCCTTCGAGATAATCATCATGGCCCAGGCGGCCGATAGCATCACCAAGAGCCTCTTCGGCTTTTCCAACTACTTCGTTTGGGTCTTCCTCTTTGCCACCTTTTGCACCCTTCTGGCCATCGGGGGGCCCTTAGTTGTGGTGAGGCAATGGCTGGAGAAGTTCGCCGTCTGGCTAGTTTACGCCATCACCATCTGGCTCACCTGGCACCTCTTCACCCACTATGATATAGGAACTCTCCTTCGAGCCCCGGGGACGGGGGCTCTACCATTCTGGCTAGCCGTAGACCTGGTGGTGGCTATGCCCATCTCTTGGATGCCCCTGGTAGCCGACTATAACCGCTTCGCCAAAAAGACAACCCAAGCCTTCTGGGGGACATATCTAGGCTATTTTCTAGCCAATGCCTGGTTCTACGCTCTGGGAGCCCTCTTTGTCTTGGCCCTGAAGACGGAGGATCTGATCCCGGCCATCATGGCTGTGACCGGGGGTGGGGTGGCCCTCGTCCTCATCCTCGTCGATGAGACCGACAACGCCTTCGCCGATATCTACTCCGCCGCCGTCTCCAGCCAAAACGTCCTGCCAAAAGCGAAGCAGTGGCTGCTGGCAACGGCCATAGGTTTCGTCTGCTTTCTCCTGGCCGCTGCGGTGCCCATCGGCCAATACGAGGAGTTCTTGCTACTGATAGGTTCCGTCTTCGTTCCCCTCTTCGGCCTCTTGGTCGCCGACTATTTCGTGCTCAACAGAAGAAAGTACCAGATAACAGAACTCTATCGTGAGCCCCCACCATATTGGCTAGGACTCAACCCTATAGCCTTGACTATCTGGATTATAGGGATATTCGCCTATCACTACATAGCGCGTAATGTACCGCATCTAGGCGCCTCCATCCCCAGTTTCTTAATTACCCTCATCCTATATTTGGTCCTGGCCAAACTAGAAAACGTTGTAGCAAGGAGAGAGCCATGAGCAACCTGAGCGAGAAAGTGGCCGAGGTCCTAGAGCAGATTCGCCAGAAGAAACCCCTCCTGCACCACATCACCAACTTCGTAGTGATGAACGACACGGCCAACGTCACCCTCCATGTGGGGGCCTTGCCGGTAATGGCCCACGCTAAGGAAGAAGTAGCCGATATGGTCAGCATGGCGGGAGCGTTGGTCCTCAACCCGGGCACTCTCACGCCCCAATGGGTAGATTCAATGATTATAGCAGGTCGGAAGGCCAATCGATTGGGCATCCCCATCGTCCTCGATCCAGTGGGAGCGGGAGCCACACCACTGCGCACGGAAAGCAACCTGCGCCTCTTGGAGGAACTCAAAATCGCCGTAGTGAGGGGCAACTCCGGGGAGATCGGCGCCTTAACCGGCCTGGGAGGGGTGGTCAAGGGGGTGGAGACCGTCGTGGAGGTGGAAGATCCCATCGCTGTAGCCAAGGCCCTGGCCCAAGAATATGAACTCACGGCAGCCATCACCGGCGTACGGGATATAATCTCCGATGGAGAACGGGTGATGGCTGTGGACAACGGCCATCCCATGCTCAAAACCATCACCGGCACTGGCTGCATGGCCACTACCATGATCGCCGCCTTCGCCACTGTAGAGGATGACTACCTCCTGGCCGCTACGGGAGGGTTAGTCTCTTTCGGCCTAGCCGCCGAAATAGCCGCTCTCCAGGCCAAGGGGCCGGGGAGTTTCAAGGTGGCCCTCTTCGATGCTCTCTACAACCTCTCAAGGGAGCAACTACTGGACGGGGCTAAGGCTCTTCTCTTAAAGGGAGGGTAAGATGGACTGCACTCTATATGTGATCACCGATGCCAAGTTGTCGCGGGGGCGTTCCCATCTGGAGGTAGCCCAAGCGACTATAGAGGGCGGAGCTTCCATCATACAATTTCGGGACAAGCAGATGAGCACCCGGCAACTGGTGGAGACGGCGAGGAAGATAAAGGAGTTGACGGATGAGGCCAGTATCCCCCTCATCATAAACGACCGTCTGGATGTGGCTTTGGCGGTGGATGCAGATGGTGTCCATGTGGGACAGGACGATATGCCAGCCGCCCTGGCTCGGCAACTCATAGGGCCCCATAAGATCCTGGGGGTTTCGGCCTCCACCGTGGAGGAGGCCCTCCAAGCGGAGAGGGAGGGAGCCGATTACGTATCAGCCTCGCCCGTCTTCACCACCCCCACCAAGCCCGATGCCCCACCTCCCACCGGCCTGGAAGGGCTGAAGGCTATCGTTGAGGCCGTCAACCTCCCGGTGATAGCCATCGGTGGCATAAATGAGAAGAACGCGGCAGAGGTGATCGAGGCTGGTGCCCAGGGCATAGCAGTCATCTCCGCCGTGATCAGCGCCCCCGACATCGTCGCTGCGGCTCGCTACCTGCGAGAAACCGTAGAGGCAGCCCGGAAAGGAATATGATGCGCATCACCGAGATCGGCGAGTTCGGCCTCATCGACCGCGTGAAGGAGGCGATCGCCCCCCCAGGAGCCGGGGTGGTGATGGGCATCGGCGACGATGTGGCCGTCCTCCGGGCCCGAGGGGACAAATACCTCTTAGCCACTTGCGACATCCAAGTGGAAGGGATTCACTTCCTTAAAGAAGCCATCTCCCCCTATCAGTTGGGCCGCAAGGCGGCGGCCATAAACATAAGCGATATCGCCGCCATGGGGGGCTTGCCCACCTACCTTCTCGTATCCCTGGCCCTGCCCAAGGAGACCACCATAGAATATGTGGACGGCCTCTACCAGGGGCTCAAAAAAGAGACAGAAGCGGCCGGGGTCCAGATAGTGGGGGGCAATATGTCTCATTCGCGGGGGATGATGATCGATATCTTCCTTCTGGGAGAGGTGGAGGCGGAGCATCTTTTGCTACGCTCTGGGGCTCGCCCCGGTGACAAGGTGCTAGTTACAGGCAGCGTAGGGGATTCAGGGGCTGGCTTGGCGCTCCTCCTCGACCCCCCAGCAGACCGCTCAGGGGAAGAGGCCAAAGAGGTATTGAAAGCCCACCTCACGCCCACCCCACGACTCAGAGAGGGGAGAGCCATCGCCCGCACGAGAATAGCCACCTCCATGATCGATGTCAGCGATGGGACGGTAAGCGACATAGCCCATATCTGTGAGGCCAGCGGGGTAGGGGTTCGATTATGGGCCGATGCCCTTCCCATCTCTCCCGCTACGCGTGCAGCCGCCGAGGCTTTGGGCAAAGACCCTTTAGAATGGGCTCTCCACTCGGGTGAGGATTACGAACTCATCTTCACCGCCCCGGCCGACAAAGCAGAGGAACTGGCTGCTCTAGTCGAAGATGAGACGAGCACACCGGTGACCATCATCGGCGAGATCGTCGAGGAGGGGATGAACCTGGTGCTTCCCAGCGGCGAAAGCCTCCCCTTAGAGCCGAGGGGCTGGGATCACTTTCGGAGGAGGTAAGATGTACAGAGCCCTAACCATCGCCGGCTCCGATTCCGGGGGTGGGGCCGGTATCCAAGCCGATCTGAAGACCTTCGCCGCCCTGGGGGTCTATGGCATGAGCGTCCTCACCTCCATCACCGCCCAAAACACGGTGGGGGTACAAGGGATCCACGACCTCCCTCCGAAGTTCGTGGGGCTCCAGATCGATTCCGTGCTCACCGATATCGGCGCCGATGCCGTCAAGACAGGCATGCTCTCTAACACGAAGATAATAGCCCTGGTGGCAGAGAAACTAAGGCGATACCAGGTGGAGAACCTGGTGATCGACCCGGTGATGATCGCCAAAAGCGGAGATCCCCTCCTGAGAGAGGAGGCTCATGTTACCCTGGTCCACGACCTCTTTCCCTTGGCCAAGGTAGTGACCCCTAACCTCCACGAGGCCAGGGTCTTATCTCGCTTACCCATCTCAAACCTAGAGGAGATGAAAGAGGCGGCCGAGGCGATTCACAGGCTGGGGCCGCAGAATGTGGTGGTCAAAGGAGGGCATCTGGAGAGAGAAAGCGTTGACCTGCTTTACGACGGCCGTCAGTTTCTGGAATTGCCCGGCCCTCGCCTGGAGACGAAAAACGATCACGGTACCGGTTGCACCTTCGCCTCGGCCATAGCCGCCGGATTGGCCAAGGGCCAGGATGTCCCCACCGCGGTGAAGGCAGCCAAGGAGTACATCACTCAGGCTTTGCAAGGGGCGATAGACTGGCGGTTAGGGCAAGGTCATGGCCCGGCGCATCATTTCTTCGCCCTATGGTAGGATCTCACGTGGCAGCCTTTTGACACCGTCGCCCATTTGGGTTATCATCTCTTCACTGGAGGCGACTAAAGTGACCGATCTACAAAAGATAGCCCAATCGGCCCTGGAGGCCCTGGAGGCCAAGAATGCCGCCCGGGAGAGAGTTCTCCCCCTTGCGCGACAACTGGTCAGACACTCGGCCAATACCATCCGTGCCGTACATCGAGGAGAACTGGCCGAAGCGAAAAAGATGTTGGTCGAGGGGAGGAAACTGGTCCAGGAACTGAAGGCTAACCTCTCCGGGCATCCCGACCTCTACCACTCCGGCTACACCCAGGATGCCCTTAAGGAGTTCGCGGAGGCCAATATCACCTACGCCCTCATCGCCGGGGAGGAACTGCCCACCCCCAAGGAACTGGGGGTGGAGTACCCGGCCTATCTTAAAGGGTTGGGAGAAGCGGTAGGGGAGATGAGACGCCATGTACTGGATCTCATCCGGCACGGGGAGACGGAAAGGGGTGAAGAGATCCTGGGTTTCATGGAGGATATATACGGCGTGCTGGTGACTATCGACTACCCCAAGGCCATAACCTATGGTCTCCGTCGCATCACGGACATGGTGCGGGGGGTTCTAGAGAGGACGCGGGGCGATCTCACCTTAGCCATCCGCCAAACCGAACTGGAGAAGGCGCTCAAGGAGTTCGAGGAGAGAAGTCTGGGGAAATAAGCCTGTTTCGGCTTAGTGGGAGAGGCTTATGTTGGTCATCGATGGACACAATTTGATAGGCCAGATGCTAGAAATCTCCCTCTCCGACCCCCACGATGAGGAGAAACTGATCAAACGCCTGGAGGAATACCATCGAGAGAGGGGAACGCCCATCATCGTGGTCTTCGATCCCGGGCAAGCGCCTCCTCCTGCCAAGAGGCTGCGGGGAAAAGGGATCAAGGTCCTCTTTGCTCCTCCAGGCTCCAAGGCGGATACGCTGATAATCAACCTCATAAAGAAAAGCCCCCACCCCAAGGGCTTAACCATCGTCTCCTCGGATCGGGAAGTGCGCCGGGCAGCCAGGGCCAGACGAGCCAAAATGATGACCGCCCAGAGGTTCGCCAGGATGTTATCCCGTCCTAAAAGGCCTCCCTTCACGGAGCCAATGATTAAAGAAAAAGGGCTCTCCCCCTCCGAAGTGAGGGAGTGGATGGCGATCTTCGGAAAGAGCGAGCAGGATTGAATGAAGAGGCCTCTCAGCAAGGAGGCCTCTTTCCGTGTCGAGTAGTAGCTAGGAACCCTTAGGTCATCTTCACCACGGTATCGGGAACCCAAAACCCACGTACCCTTTACGATTGAGGCGAGAATACCAATAGGCGGTCGTTGATGGACAGCCTAGACAGTAGAAGCCGAATCAATCGCTAGATAAGCCCCCTCCATCCTCTATGGAACCCATAACAACCAACTCAGCCCCAGATCAAACCCTCTCTCCCCCGTTCTCTCAGGCGATTCTCTGGGGTGTAGGAGTCAACATAGGGTCAGGGTGATTCTGCCCGGCCTAAGATGGGTCTACTGGATCCAAACCTTCTTCGATCTCACCAGAATGTGCAAGAGGCAGACTGGCCACACCAGCCCACCGTTTTAAACCCGTTTTAAGCGGCGATTTTGCGCGTCCCTATATCAACCATAGCGATAGGGTGATTTTAAGCGCTTAAAACGCCTCCGCCACTTAATTCTATATTCAAAAATGGGCCAGAATCGGGGTCTGGATGGGGTTTGGGGGAATGATGATGGGTAAACCCAGCAGGAAAGGCGTTAGAACGGGGGTTGTGGCAGAGTTGGGGCGTGGAGCTTGTAGCAGTGGGGCAAAGAGGTGATGAAGAATCCTAGGAGGTACCGATTAGCAGGATGTCGGCACCCTTTGGGTAGAGTTGTGCCTTTATCTCATGCACCAACCCGTAGGTTTGAGCCTCGCTGGGACCTAAGACCTTAACTTCCAGCATGTCTCTGTCTATAGCTTCGACTGGCTTGCTACAATTCTCTGCAATTACCCGCGCAATGTTCTGCCGATCGACCCTCAGGCTCTTCATACGCTCATCCAACTGTTTCTCCTCAAACCTGGCACCCTGAGGGACATTGAATCCAACACCATGGAGCATAAATCTTGCGTTAGGCACGCAAAGCCTTTTCTTGCCGGCACAAAAGACCGCGATAGCCACGGAGTCAACGCTACCATAGTTGTGAGTGTCAACCCTAGCGGGGATGCCCTTCAGGAAGTTGTATGCCGACAAGCCAGGCCCCACTTGTCCTCCTGGTGAAGAGATTAACAGCACGAACCGCTCGGTCCCCTGTTGGAGTTTCTGTTGTACAGCTTGCATTAGGGCTGTTACTGACTTGGCATCAATGCCCGCAAACAAATTGATGTAGGTTGTCTTCTTCTTGGACATAAGATCTCCTTTCGACAGGATTGAGGCACAAAGCGGATGCCGGGGTTAAGACCCTGCTAGTTGAGGTCCAGTTCACTATCTCCCACCTGGAGGATCGTGACTTCCTCGTTATACCTGTAGATCCGAGGGTGATAGTTGTGCTCGAAGATGGCTAGCCAGGTGATGGCTCCGATGATGGCGATGGAAAGGAAGACGCGCCAGAACGAAGAGGGCAACCCCGTGTTAGGCGAAATGGCGGCAACCGTTTTGATCTACTGTCTGGGGCGTCCAGTGCAATGCAATAGGCGGCTCAGAGTACTAACCGGGTAGTGTTTGCCACCACTCAATCAACCTGTCCATACTGTGGCTGAAATCGCAAAGCGGCTCGACCTCCCAATCAAAGAACGGATACATCGGGTAGTCCAGGATCCTATCCATTAGCTCCTCATGGGAGTCTGCATTGCCAATGGCGAGGCCACCGCTCAGGTCGGCAAAGGAGTAGACGCAGTCAAGCGTGCCGTCTGCAAGCCGTGCCTTGACCCACTCCTTGGCTGCTTGAAACAAGGCGACTCCCTGCTCTCGAGGAATCGGCACCAAGTTTCGTTGGCTTCTGGTAGCGTATTTCATCGCTCATTACCTCCTTTGCTGGTATTGTTGGTTGCCGCCATTTCGCCTAACGTCCTGAGGCCAGAGGGCTTTTGCGCCTTCGCCGCTTAGCCTGTTGTTGTGCGAAGTCAGCCGTCTGTCTTGGTTTGGAGTTCAGGCTTCCATCCTGGCTTTCAGATTAGCCAAGAGCAACTCTGCCTCGTGCTCGTTCACCTTGACGATGAAGGCCTCGGCGAGCTTGCCTAGCAGCGGGATGGGCACGGTATATTCGGCCTCGAAGGTCACCCTTGTCCCACCGGCCTCGGGTTGGAAAATCCAGGTGATCGTGCTCTGGACGCCGCCCTTGGTCTTCGCGACGGTGCGCTGGTTGGCGACGTACTCAGTAGTTTCGCTGGTGCCTTCCAGGCGCATGCCAGCCATCTTGTACACCCACCGGAAGCTAGTGCCACCGCCGGGCAACCGCTGCACATCCTTAGCGTCCACCATGCTGGGCCAGATCTCCAGTAGGTTGGTCGGTTCGTCGACGTAGGTGAAGACCTTCTCCACCGGGGCGTTAATGACGATGGTTTTCTCTACCTTTGCCATGTTCTCACCTCCTTCTTAGTAGACTGAATAGGCTGACTTCGCACAACGTTTCGCGGACTGCCGAAGTGCCGAAGCAAATTAGCGGAGCATGGCAAACACGCTGTCAACCATCCCGCACGGCAGTATGCTTCTACAAAGACAAAGAGGCACCAGCCGATAGTTAATCACCAATCATTATCTAGGTGTGCCTCATGATGCTCCTCTCCTGCACTCCTACGGCGTGATCTGATAACTAGCGATGTACTCGGTGTGGTTCGCGTCTCCTCCGTGTAGGTTGGTGTTGGCAGTATGGGTGCAAAGACATCTTACCGCGCAAAAGGAGGGTTGTCAATCATCGACAGCCATGTTGACTGTGCAAACCTTGTTTCATCCCCAGTGGAACCCACGATAATCAAACTGGCCACAGCATCCCACCGTTTAATACGCGTTTCAAGCGGCGATTTCTCGCGTGCCTATACAAGATAAGGGTAAGGTGATTTTAAGCGCTTAAAACAGCTCGTTAACATAATCTGATATTGAAAAGTGGGCCAAAATCGGGATCTGGATGGGGTTTGGTGGAATGATGGTGGTCAAACCCAGTAGGGAAGCGATCAAAACGGGGTTTTGAGGCGGAATTGGGGTGGGGAGGCGATAAGAGTGGTGCAAGGAGGACAACACCTACTTGTTTGAAGGTGGGGGAGGCGAGCGTGACTGTCGCTGTCACCACCCCTCATCGAGGGAAAGCATTCCAGGCGGCAAAATACGCCATCAATAGGCTCAAGCAGATAGCCCGCATCTGGTAGAAGGAGGTCTGGAAGGAGACAAGGAGTGGACAGCCTAAGGCAGGTTTCTCACCTGTCAAAGTTCGGCTGGCGGGCGTGGTAGCGTGACTCTACCTTCCTCGTCCCTAAACAGAACAGCCTTCAAAGGCCCTGACCCCAACATGTATGGGGCGAACTTACTTCTTGCCTTCTCTACAGCCTCACGAGGGCTCTCGGCCGTAACCACCAGGCGAGTGTCCTTCCCTCCAGCATATATTCTATACTTCTTCATCCCTCCTCCTCTGTCTTCGCCAGTGGCGATGATATCCCTGACCGTTCCCCTTGCGCTCGCTGGCCGCTTGATACAAGGGGGCTACTCAGGGTTTCACTAGTGACCTCAGAAGTATGAAGGTGGCTACCTCCCAGCCTCAGCCAAGCAAGTAGTCGGCCCGAGTCTTTTCACACTATCGCCTCCCACAGCGCGCTATTGCGATGATCCTGCGATGTGGGTGCGTCTTGGATGTTGAATCCTCCTCTACTATACACATTGGGAGAAGTCAATATCCATGGAAAGCCAGTAGCCGCTTCCATCCTCTCCGGAACCCACAACAAGCCAACTGGCCACACGATCTCACGGTTTTAAGCGCGTTTTAAGCGCCGATTTCTCGGCTTTGCATATGAACATAGGGATGGGCTCATTTTAGGCCCTTAAAACGTGTCCGTTGGATAATTCTATATTCAGAAATGGGCCAAAATCGGGGTCTGGTTGGGGTTAGGCAGAATGATGATGGGAAAACTGGGCGGGAAAGCCATCAAAACGGGGTTGTCTGGGGGAATTGGGGGTGGCAGGAGTCCTCACTGCGAAGGGGCTGTTATTGCTGGGATGGGCTCGTTGAGCGCGAGTCATCGGTAAGAGTGGGCACACCCTCGGATTCCTTGTCGTAACGTCGCAGGAATTCGGCTACCGATATCCACGCTTCGGTACGGCGCAACCGAGCCAATTGCCACCGCCGCAGGCTAGGGGCATTGAAGGCCCACATGAGTGCCCACGTGTAAAGGTTCTCCCAGAACTCACCGAATCGTCCCAGAGGGTTTCGGTATGGAAACAAGGCAAAGCCTAGTCGCTTGGCGAGCCTTCCTCCCGCTGGGTGATCACCAGGAGAGACGAGCACGGTTACCCCTCCGATCGCCTGCACATCAGCCAAGCGCGGGTCATGCCGAATCTGGTAGGCGACGGCGGGCAACGAATCGACCAGCATGCGGTGAGTCCGCACCGCCCAGGCTACGTCGGCACCTTCGGGTGGGATAGGTGGCATATGTTCATTCCACAGATGGGGTTCCAATACCGGTGCGCCAGCCCGAACCTCGCCATCCGGCAACGGGATGGCGTGCGGAGCCCGCGTCACTCGTAGCCGGAGTAGACAGGCTTCGTCATCGCAGAATTCGAATATGCCATAGACCCGGCGTAGCAGTGTGTCAAGAGCGCGAACAAGGATACGCATCGTTCACCGTTTGCCAATCAACACGATACCCAAGACCAGCAGCACCGTGCCCAGCCACTGCCCTGGTGTCATTGGCTCGTGGAACAGCAGTTTTGCCCCAACGATCTGGACACCGAGCACGGCCAGCCCAGTGGTCACCGGATAGGCCATATGAAGCGGGAGGTACCGCAAGAGCCCGGTCAATGTCAGCACGGTGATAAACCCGGCCAGGTTGCCAACCACTTGCCAGCTCAGCAAACCCCGCCACGTACCACTCAACGCGGAGACCTTGAAACTGGCATTGGCCACGATGTTGAAAAGCAGATTGGCAGTGATCAGAGCTAGGATGATGGTGTTGTTGCTTCGCGACGGCAACAACGCTTCGAGCCAGTATCTTGTTCGGGACATAGCCATGCCTCCATTTGGGTTCGCGATGATGGTGGATTGCAACACTCAGGGATCAATCTACAGATATGCCGCGAGCCCTGTCTCTCTTCTATGTGACTGCCAGTATACCCCAAACCAAAACCCCGTCAACCCAAACAACAGCGCCTGCAGCCCTATTCATCGAACTTCTTGGCTCCTCTTGCACTCCCTTGCCTTCCTCGGCACGCAGGACATGAGATCAAATACCCTTTCATGCTCCCTGGCACGCATAACGAATCAACTGGCCACACCATCGCTCCGCTTAACAGCGGTTTTAAGCGTCTATTTTTCGGGCACCTATATCCAATATAGGGATAGGCTGATTTAAGGCCCTTAAAACGGCTGGATAACATAATTCTATATTCAGAAATGAGCCAAAATCGGGGTCTGGATGGAGGTTGGGGGAATGACGATGCGAAAAATGGGTAGGAAAGGCGTCAAAACGGGCTTTTGTGGGGGAATTGGGGTGTGATAGGGAGCGGACCTTGAGCAAGGTGAGCCAGGTGCTAAGTGGTGAACACAACCTTTCGTGCTATAATGACTTGACAGGGAGAGAAAAGGGAAGCACAATCTGACTGCTATAGGCCTTCATTACCCTTGGAAGTCGAGATGAAAGTACTTATCATCAGCGATGACCCCAACTCGGCCGAACTCTTGACCCTCATCTTGCGTCAGGCCGGTCTCTTGGCCGTCACTACTCATCGCGCCGATGACGAAGGGGCGTTAGCCGCTTACGCCAAGGAAGTGCCAGACATGATCTTCATCGATGCTTCCACCCCCGCCTTCGATCTCTTGGATATTTGTAGGACACTCCGTCTGGAGACGATTGCTCCCATCCTTGTCTCATCCCCCCGCACAGAAGAGGAATACATCCTCCAGGCTTTCGACCTGGGCATAGATGAATACCTCCCTAAACCCATCAGTCCCAGACTCCTGGTGGCGAAGGTGAATGCCCTTCTGCGCCGCGCCCGTTCCGTGCCCCTGGCTAGCATATCCAGCCTAAGAGCAGGGGACCTTGAACTGAGCCCAGAACGAAGAACTGTCCGCGTATCTCAACGACCCGAAATCCATCTCACCAACCTGGAATTTCGCCTCCTCTATTGTTTGATGAGCAACCAAGGGCAGGTTGTCCCCACAGAGACCATCATCCAGAAAGTATGGGGTTATTCCGGAGAAGGCGATTACCGACTGGTGAAAGGCTTAGTGAGGCGACTGCGCCGCAAGATCGAACCTGATGCCAAAGAGCCTTGCTACATCAAGACAATCCTTGGGGTAGGCTACACTTTCTCCCCCTCCAGGGAAGAATAGCCCTCGATTTCCGGCCCATTCAATGCCCAGCCTCCCCTGGTCTCAAAATTGATACCCTCGCCACCTTTTTGGAACCCCTTTGGAACGACTTTTGCACCCCGATTGCACCTACTTATGCTACACTCTACACTGTGAGGCTCAAGCAACGAAAGCCTCATATCCCACTAAGGAGGCACTAGGGGAAATGGCAAAGAAACGTTCAGTCAAGCCCAAGCCCAAACCCAAGCCGAAGCCTAAGCCCAAGGGCAAGAAGAAGTAAGAATGACAGGACGATCTTAAAAAGTGGAGGAAGAATGAACAAGTTCCATGAAGGGCTTGGCGAGGTTCTTACGCCTAGCCGCGGAAAGAAAGAACGTGCTAAGGGCGAGTGGGAGTGCACAAGGTGCGGCTACGTCCGCATAGGAGAACAACCCCCTGACATGTGCCCGGAGTGCGGAGCCACGGCGTTGGAGTTCGACTTCTTTGAACTCGAGGAGGACTCGGATTCGGAGGACGAGGACGATGAGTAGTCCTCCAGTCTGAGCTCTTCTGTCGTTGCTCCCGCAAAGTGGGGAGCAGATAAGGGCAGGGCTAAGCCTTGCCCTTATCCCTTCCTTAGGCAAGATTTCGTACCTTAGGTTTTTCTGACCATCTCCTGCACTATCTCGTTATGTCGAGAGATTATGGGCTCCATCTTCATGGTGGTCAAGCGGCCCTCCTCCCCCACCACTGCCTGAGCCGCTGCACCCGGGAGGGCTGGGCCCCGGGCGCGGTGAGAAGCCTAATCTGCTCCTCCAACCCTTCTATCTGGCCGACTGCCCTCCGTTACTGCCCCAATGGTTTCGCCAGCCTGCTCGAACTTCTCTCCATAAGACTCGAGTAGAGCTGTAGCCTTCTTTCCGTGCTCCTCAGCCTTCCTTTCGTCGACAGCATCACAGGCAGCACAAAGCTCGTCGAACGAGGCGACCAAATCCATAATGGCACTCTCCAACAGCCCGTGAGCCTGTACGAAACGAGGGGCTTGGGGCCTGGGCAAAGCCCTCCACTTCCCCAATATGCCCTCTGCTCTGATTCTGGCTTCCTGCGCTGCTTGGGAGTAGGCGTCATGCTCGACGGACGGTATCAACCGATTGTCCATCTCATCGTTGAGAGCAGTGCACTCTTGCAGTAGGGAAATACACCCATGAAGCCACTCCCTGTCAGCTTGTGCGGCAGTCTCGCAATCAGTCACTTTCGCTTCCCCAATCCTCGTCTCCACCACTCCTCGAGCCGATGCATGTTAGCTTCCGTTGCCGCCATCATTGATCTGTCTCGGATAGCCAGCGCTCGAGGCGTTTCTTCCAGGCTTTCGCCCACAGGACCCTGTCCATTTCTCGCAGAGTCATCCCCAGCTTGCCACTCCACTCCTTGCACTTCTGGTTATACTCAAGATATCGTTCCCTTGTCAGGGAGTCATCTGAGAGCCATCCCCAGTCTTTCACCAGGGTGAGCACGTCTTGGTCAACCACCGTGAAGTCATCTGGATAGCACACCGCAAGTATCGCTGAGGCTATGGCGGGGCCGATGTGTTTGACCTTGGTTAGCACCTCGACCTTCGCCTTGTCTCCCTCTGCCTTTCTAACCTCATCAAGGAGGTCTTGTGGCCCTTTGCCTAACTCGGCGAGGACGTCTCGGATTTTGGGCTTGCTGGGGTTTCGCTTCCAGTATATTATCGAGTAGAAGTCGAAATCATCTATCAGCTCGCCTGTCTTGAACTTGTCATGCACGTCCTCAAACAAGTATTTCTCCACCCAATACAGCTTGCGAAGTCGTTCCCTTTCAGCCTTGTCCAGTGGGAACGAACAGCTCTTGTCAGCCATACCACCCGCTCCCTTCTACGAATCGGGCACCGTCCCAGGCCCCTGCCTCAAAGAACTCGTTGAATCTGATATCCTTCTGCGAGCATATCATCCAGGCCCTTCCACCCCGCCTCCTTTCCCACCACTCCCTGAGCCTCTGCACCCAGGGCAGTGGTCGATCTTCTGCTCAGTAACCCTTGCTCTTCCGTGTCATTTCTCTGATCTTATCTTGGCGTTCGCGTGGCCAGGGCTGCCACTATGCAGCGTAAGTTGGCCTCTCTAGAAAACCAGCGTCAGACTGTGATTAGGTGGGCTAGGATGGGTCACATCACCGAGAATGATATGGCCACACAATTGCAGGAGATTCAACGACAGGACCAAGCCTTTCGAGAAGACCTGCAACGGGCGAGGGAAACGATTGCCCTGAAGAGTGAAGCCCTGAACGCCCATGACCTGACTTCGCGATTCTACGAACGGATCAAGGATAGACTAGACTACCTTGAGGCTGAACCCCTGACTGAGGAGAAACTACGGGACAGAAGAGAATTGGCCAAGATTCTCTTGCATAGGGTCTGGATCAACAAGAAAGGGGAAATACGTGTAGAAGGTCACATCCCCGAAGTGCGAGAGGAGACGTTTTTTACGTCATCTTTACCACAATATCGGTGATCACGTTGGCCGCCTCGTCCCCTCGGTCGGCGGAATTACTCAAGTGTCGGTATATCTCCCTCAACTTCAGCATCTCCACCACATGCTCCACATCTTTCGGCCCACTGAAGAGATCGGCCAGCGCTTCGCGATAGACGTCCTCCACCCGATTCTCCAGGGCCTTGGCTCGCAAAGCGTGCTCATTGGCCACCCCGGGGTGATCCTTTAGGCGCAGGGTAGCCGTATAGATCTCGTTGGCTGCCGTCTTCAGGAGGGATACCATCCGCCTCAGGTAAGAGTTGGGCTCCACGTTGAGGATGGTCATCTCATCCACCGTAGAATAGCCGTAATCTAGGATATCGTCGATGGCCCTGGAGAGGGCGAATATATCCTCCCGGTCGACGGGGGTGACGAAGGTGCGGTTCAGTTCATCGATGAGGATGCGACGCAATTCATCCGCCTCCTTCTCCGCCCTGGTAACCTTCTCCGCCGCCTCTTGGTCCCGATCCTTCATATACTCTTCCAACTCTTCCATACCCTCCAAGGTCTTGGCCGCCTGTTCGATGAGAAGCCCCAAGAACTTATCTTCTTTCCCTCCGAATAGCCTTCTAATGCTCATGACCTATCCCCCTCCCAAAAAGGAACTGATCGGAATGTACAACAGTGCTGCCAAAAGGGCGGTGATGGGCAAGGTAAGGACCCAGGCCGTCAAGATCTCGCCCGCCACCCCCCAACGAACCTTCGATAACCTCTCCGCCGAACCCACCCCTATAATGGCTGAACTAACCACCTGGGTGGTGGAGACCGGCCCCCCCAGGAGAGCCGCGCCCAGGATCACCGTAGCCGAGGTGACTTGGGAGGTGAAGCCATGGATGGGCCGGATGCGATATATCTTCGCTCCCAAGGTCCTGATAATCCGCCACCCTCCAGAGGCGGTACCCAAAGATATGGCCGCTGCACTGAGCGCGATCACCCACCAAGGGACTACGAAGTCTCGCGACCAACCAGCAGCCACCAGGGTCATACCGATTATCCCCATCGTCTTCTGAGCATCGTTGGTACCATGGCTCAAGGCCAAGGCTAGCGAGGTTATGACTTGTAGACGCTTGAAAAGGGTATTGATGCGAGGAGAAGCCCCTCGCGCCAGGAAGAGAACCAGTTTCATAAGAAGATAGCCTATCACCAGACCCAAAAGCGGTGAGATCACCAGAGCCACTACCACCTTCAGTAGGCCGCTCATCTGTATGGCCCCTAGCCCCTCCGCCAGCCCCACCGCGCCTACCAGCCCCCCCACCAGAGCGTGAGAAGAACTGGAAGGGAGCCCAAAGGCCCAAGTTATCAGGTTCCAGACTATGGCGCTCACCAAGGCGGCTATGATCACGACGATGGTCACGCTGCCTGGGCTCACCAGATCTTTGCCGATGGTGGTAGCCACCTCCACCCCAAATAAGAAAGGGGCGCAGAAATGGGCCATGGCGCTCATAGATAGAGCCTTGCGGGGCGTCATAGCCCCAGAAGAGATCATGGTGGCCACGATGTTAGCACTATCGTGGAAGCCGTTGAGGAAATCGAAGACTAAGGCCACCCCGATAGAAGCGAACAGTAACGTCAACATACCCCCCTTTTCAGAATACATAATTCTATCCCATCTACGCCCCTTGGGCAAACCCAGAACTCCCTTCACCGTAAAATGGTCTTGTAGTAGATGCGGAAATCCATTATAATCCCCCTGAAAGGAGGTTCGTTGTACCGAGCGCCACGGGGCACACGAGATATCCTACCCCAGGACCAACCCTACTGGCAGTTCATCAGAGACCAGATCCGTCGTCTCTCTACCCTCTACGGGTATGAGCGACTAGACACCCCCCTCTTCGAGGAGACATCCCTTTTCACCCGGGGCATCGGCGCCAGTACCGATATAGTGGAGAAGGAGATGTACACCTTCCAGGATAAGGGAGGGGATAGCATCACCCTCCTTCCCGAGGCCACCGCCTCAGTGATGCGGGCCTATCTGGAGCACGGCATGTATGTCCTTCCCCAACCGGTTAAACTCTACTCTATCCTCCCCATCTTCCGGTACGAGCGGCCCCAGGCAGGCCGCTTCCGCCAGCACTACCAATTCAATTACGAAGCGATAGGGGTTCAGGATCCGGCCCTCGATGCCGAGGTTATCTCTCTGGCCTGGCGGTTCTACAAAGATCTGGGGCTTAGGGGCTTAAACCTCCAATTGAATAGCATCGGAGACCAAAATTGTCGTCCTATCTATATAGAGGCGCTGATAAACTACTACCAGGGAAAAGAAGGGGAGATCTGCACCGACTGTCGGGCTCGCTTGAAGCGAAACCCCTTGCGGCTCCTCGATTGCAAGAACGAGGGTTGCCAACCCATCATCGAGGCCGCTCCCAAGAGCCTCGACCTCCTCTGCCCTGAATGCGCGGACCATTTCGCAGCCCTAGGGGAGCAACTTAACCTCCTGCAGATACCCTATCAGTTGAACCATCGACTAGTGCGCGGCCTCGATTACTACACCAAGACCGTCTTCGAGGTATGGGCTCCCGGGATCGGGGCCCAGAACGCCATCGGTGGCGGCGGCCGATACGATGGGTTGGCTAAGGAGATAGGAGGAAGGGACACCCCCGCCATCGGCTTCGCCATAGGGCTGGAGCGGGTCATCATGACCATGAAGGCCCAAGGGGTTCAGGTTCCCCCCTGGCCCCGTCCCCAAATCTTCTTGGCCTACCACGGCTCAGAGGCTAAAGAGGAGGGTCTGAGGCTCGTCGACCGACTGCGGGAGGCCGGGTTCAGGGCTATCATGAGTTTCGGGGATCGCAGCCTGAAGGCCCAGATGAGAGAGGCGGACCGGGAGGGGGTAGAGTATACCCTCATTCTTGGTGAGGAGGAGAGACGAAGGGAGGAGATAACCGCCCGAGAGATGACCACCGGTCAGGAGGCTCAAGTGGAGATAGGTCGCCTTGAGGAGTGGCTGAGAGAGCGATTGGAGGGAGGTGCCTAGTGAAGAGAATAGCCCTCCTTTTCCACCCCCGGATACCAGAATCACGTCCTTTGGCCGAGGGGATAGCAGAAGAACTTCGCTCTAAGGGGCTCGATCTCTGGCTAGTCTCCGCCTGGGAGGAGGGGAAGATCGCCCGTCGCATCGCGGAGCTCGATCTCTTGGTCACCCTAGGAGGCGACGGAACCATATTGCGGGCCGCCCGCCTCGCCGCCGCCCATGATACCCCCATCCTGGCGGTGAACATGGGACACCTGGGGTTCCTGGCTGAGGCCGAGCCTGAAGAGGTGATGGAGAAACTCACCGCTGTTCTTGAGGGCGACTATTGGGTAGAGGAGCGCAATATGCTCCAGGCCACCCTCCTTCGCGGAGGCACCCAGATAGAGGCCTATGAGGCTCTCAACGATGTGGTTGTCGCCCGGGGGGTGATGGCCCGGGCGTTACACCTCACCACCTCCGTAGACGGCGAGGAGGTGATCACCTACATCGCCGATGGCGTGATCGTAGCCACGGCTACGGGCTCCACAGCCTACTCTCTGGCCGCCGGAGGGCCTATCCTCGACCCCCGATTGAGGGAGTTACTAGTAACCCCTATCGCCCCCCACCTTTCGGCCACTCGCTCCCTGGTGCTCCCCGCCCATTCAGAGATAAGAGTGACCATAGAGAGCGACCAGCCAGCCACTCTCACCACAGACGGCCAGATACATCAAGAACTTCTGAACGGCGACACCGTGGTGGTCAGGGCGAGCGAACACCTCTGTCGCCTTCTCAGAACCCAACCGCGGGACTATTTCTACAAAACCCTGCAAAAGAGGCTCAAGTAGGAGATGGCCGAAGTTATCTACTGTGTCAACCACCCCAAGCGAGAGACCCTCTTGCGTTGCAACAAATGCAACAAGCCCATCTGCCCTGAATGTGCTATCCGCCACCCCGTAGGCTTGCGCTGCCGTGAATGTGCCCAACTACGTAGGATCCCCACCTACGCTCTCTCTCCTAGACACTACACCCTGGCTCTTGCCGTGGGCCTCCCATCGGCCATAGTGGGCGTAATCCTAGGGGGTATATTGAGCCGTCTTCTCTCCTATTCAATCCCCTTCATCGGTGGCTTCATACCCTGGATCGTCGCCTTCGCCGTGGGCCTTCTCACCGCCGAAGCGATCAGCCGGGCCACAGGATATAAGCGAGGCGTAGGTCTCCAGGTCGTGGCGGCCATCTGCCTGGTTTTTGGCTACTTCATAGGCAACCCCCTGCTCCTTCTGGCTACCAGTTATCTTCTAGTGGGTAGGATACCTATAGTGCCGTTCTGGGCATGGCTTAACTTTTACAGCATCATCTATCTTCTCTTAGCCATCTTGGCCGCGGTAGGTCGCTTGCGCTAAGTAAGGAGGGAGTTTGCTCAGCCACCTCTCCATCTCCAATTTCGCCCTAATCGACCATCTGGAACTAGATCTCTCTCCCGGCTTCAACGCCCTCACCGGCGAGACGGGAGCCGGGAAGTCTATCATCGTGGACGCCATGAGCACACTCCTGGGGGGGAGGGCCGATAGCGACCTCATCCGCACCGGGACAAGCCAAGCCCTAATAGAAGGGGGCTTCACCCTGTCGGGGGAGATGCAACAGGAGTTCCTGTTTCCTCTACTAGAAGAATATGGGGTAAAGGGAGAAGGGGATCTCATCCTCAGCCGAGAACTCAATCGCCAAGGGCGCCACATCTGCCGCATAAACGGCCGGATAGTCACCCTCCGCCTTCTACGAGAGGTGGGTCAGCGGCTGATCGACATCCACAATCAAGGAGAGCATCTCAGCCTACTTCGGGTCAGGGAGCATCTAGAGTTCCTGGATCGTTTTGGGGGGCTGACCGATCTTCGAGGAAGGGTGGAGGCCAAGGTAAAGACGCTCTATCGAGTGCGGCGAGAATTGGAGAGGCTCCTAGCCGACGAGAGGGAACTGGCCCGGCGAATTGACCTTCTCCAATATCAGGGGCGTGAGATCAGAGCCGCTAAACTAGAGCCTGGGGAAGAAGAAGAACTGGAACGAGAGCATACCCTACTGGCCAACGCCGAGCAGTTGATCACCCAAATCAACGCCGCCTATGAAGCCCTGTACGAAGGGCGAGAGGATCGGGAAGCGGCTCTCGACTTATTGGGGGAAGCGAGACGAATCCTCACCTCTCTGGAAGAGATCGATCCTCAACTCCAAGAGAGGCGAAAATCGATCGAGGAGGCGAGCGCGCAACTGGGAGAGTTAGCCCAGTCCTTGCGTTTCTACAGGGACGCTATCGATCATAGCCCCCAGCGGCTGGCCCAGGTGGAGGAGCGGTTAGGGTTGATCTACAACCTGAAGCGAAAGTATGGCGACTCCATCCAGGAGATCTTGGTTTTCGGCGAGAGAGCCGCCCAGGAACTGGAAAGGATCGTTCATAGCGAGGAGCGGATCGAGGAACTGAGATCGGCGGAAGAAGAGTTGCTAGCGGAGATAGGCTCCCTGGCTGGCCAACTCTCCCTGGCTCGGCGAGAAGCAGCCCAGGGGCTCTCGGAGGCTGTGGAAGGGCAACTTCGGGACCTACAGATGGAGAAAGCCAGGTTCGCTGTGGCCCTGGAGCAAACCGAAGACCCCGAGGGGGTAGAGATCGATGGCCAGCGGTTCGCTTTTGATATCACGGGGATCGATAAGGCAGAGTTCATCATCTCTCCCAATCCAGGGGAGCCGCTCAAGCCTCTCTCCAAGATCGCCTCCGGGGGAGAGACATGCCGCTTCATGCTGGCTTTGAAGAGCGTGCTCTCCGCGGTAGACGAGACCCCTACCCTCATCTTCGACGAGATCGACGCGGGACTAGGAGGACGAGGGGGCGACGTGATAGGGCGCAAACTATGGAGGCTGACGGCCGACCATCAGGTCCTCTGCGTCACCCACCTCCCCCAGATCGCCTCCTTCTGCGACGCCCATTTCAAGGTGAGCAAGGAACAAGTGGGCGAGCGGACGGTCGCCAGAGCCCAACTCCTCGATGAGCCAGGGAGGTTGGAGGAGCTAGCCCAGATGCTGGGGCAGGTTACAGAGTCGATCCAAATGAGCGCCCAGGAGATATACGAGCAGGTTCAAAGGTGGAAAAAGAGTCAAACCTAATCCCTACTACCATCGTTCCACCGGGCTAGGTCACCTTGGGAGGCGATTCCCTCACCTCTCCCTCTCGACTCTCCACTTGAGACAGACCGCCCCCCCCCGCTCCTCTGGTATGATGAGTCTAGAAAGGCAGGTGGTTCTTATGATTCCTCTCAAACTTAGGATGAGGAACTTCATGTGCTACAGCGAGGATGTCCCCCCCTTGGATCTATCCGATGTTCACGTGGCCTGCCTGGTGGGTGACAATGGCCATGGCAAATCCGCCATCCTCGACGCCATGACCTGGGCCTTGTGGGGCAAGGCCCGGGCCCGAAGCCCTGATGAACTCATCCACCAGGGCAAGACAGAGATGGAAGTGGAGTTGGAGTTCCTTCTAGCCGATAACCGGTACCGGATCATCCGCAAGCGGGACAAGAGGGGACGGGGTAGGAGTTCCTTGGAGTTCCAACTTAAGGATAACGGCCGCTTTCGGCCCCTCACCGAGGATACCATCCGCCAAACTCAAAATACGATCATAGATACCCTGCGCATGGATTACGAGACCTTCATAAACTCCGCTTTCCTCCTGCAAGGGAGGGCCGATGAGTTCACTACCAAGCGGCCAGCGGAGCGGAAGCGGATATTGGGCGAGATTCTAGGTCTCTCCCTGTACGAGAGCCTGGAGGAGCGAGCCAAGGAGAGGGTCAGGGAGAAAGAGTTTCAATTGAGAGAGGTGAGAGCCGCTCTAGAGAGTATGGAGCGAGAACTGATACGGATGCCCGAATACGAGAGGGGGGTAACCGAGGCCCAGGAGATCGTCGCCCAGCTGGCTAGCCAACTCCACCAGGAGCAGGAAGAACTTCAAAGGAAGCGGGAGATCAAAAGGGAACTGGATCTCAAGGTTGCCCAGGTGGAGGAGATCCTCCAAAGGATAAAAGAGGGGGAGGGCGAACTCACCCGCATAGAACGAGAGAGCGATCTGGCCGAGAACCGCCTAAAAGGTTACCAGGAGGTCCTGACCCAAGAAAGGAGAATAGAGGAAGGGTTCGCTTCCTTGGTGGCCGCTCGGGAGGCCAACGAAACGTTCAACCGTAAACTGACCAGACTAGCGAAACTCAACGAGGAGAGAAGCCAACTGGAGAGAAAAATCGACGAGGCTAGAGGCGCTCTGACCTTGGAACGGGGGCTCTCTCTGGAGCGGATAGCCCAACTGAAGGCTCAAATCGAAAGAGGACCCAGCCTGGAGGAGGAACTCGCCTCCCTCCGTCGCGAACTGGATAGGCTAGCCCTCTTAGAGGAGGAACTGGAGGGGAAGCGAGCCCAGGAGCGGGCTACATCGCAGGAGATCGTTAGCCTCCAAGCGACTAACCAGGGGTTACTCTCCGACATGCAACTCCTCAAGGAGAAACTGGATCTCCTGAAAGAAGCGGAGGCTAAATGCCCTCTTTGCGAGCAGGATCTAACCGAGATAGAGATAACTCGTATCGCAGAGAACTACCGTTCGCAAGGCGAGGAGAAGGGAGACCTATATCGCCAAAATAAGAGGAGAGTTGAAGAGTTAGAGGGGCGGTTGAAGGGCCTCCAAAAGGAGATAAGAGGTCTGGAGAGGGAAGTTAAGAAGAGGCCTTCTCTCCAAAGCCGAAAGGATATAGCCTCCCAGGCCCTAACCCAGGTCAAGGAGGCAGAGAACACCCTGGCTCGGGAGAAAGAGAGGCTTCAGGCCCTAGAGGAACGGCTGGATAAGAATGAGTACGCCAGGGCAGAACAAGGGCTTCTCGCCGCACTAGAGCAGCAGATCAAAGTTCTAGGCTACGATCTCCAGGAACACGAAGAGATTCGAACACGGCTCTCCTCCTTGGCCAACTATGAAGCGGAGATGAAAGAATTGGAGAGAGCCCGGCAAGGGGTTGAAGCCACCAAAGAGGCTTTGGAGCGCGCCAGAGAATCGCATATCCGCTGGCAAAACACCTTGGCTGTTGATAAGGCGAGGGAAGAGGCGTTAGAGAAAGAGGTCCTGGAGTTAGGGAAGGCGGTGGAGGGTCTGGGAGAGCAAGAGCGCTTGGTCCAGGGGCTCCAAGAGGAAGAAAGCCAAGCCCGCCAGGCGCTCGGCGCTGCCCAAGAGAGACTAGACCGCTGCCGAGGCTTGGAGAAGGAAAAAGAGGCCAAACTTGTTCAAGAGCAAGAGATCACCGAGGAGAAAACGATCTACGAGGAACTGCAACTCGCCTTCGGCAAGAAGGGCGTCCAGGCTATGATCATAGAAAGCGCCCTCCCGGAACTGGAAGAGGAGGCCAACCGCTTACTTAGCCGCATGACAGACGGCCGCATGCACCTCCGTTTCGAGACTCAAAGAACTACTAAAAAAGGTGAGCCGGTGGAGACCTTGGAGATCAAGATCTCCGACGAACTGGGCGCTCGATCTTACGAACTCTACAGCGGTGGGGAGGCTTTCCGGGTCAATTTCGTCATCCGCATCGCCCTCTCCAAACTCCTGGCCCGTCGAGCCGGAGCCAGGCTGGAGACCCTCATCATCGACGAAGGCTTCGGCACCCAGGACACCATAGGGAGAGAGAGGCTGATCGAGGCCATCCACTCCATACAGGAAGATTTCGCCCTCATCCTGGTGATAACCCATATCGAGGAGTTAAGAGACGCTTTCCCCGTCCGTATCGATATCTTCAAGACCCCAGAGGGCTCCCAGATCTCCATGACCTAGGAGTGCCAATCACCCACCCCACGCATCCCCCGGGATCCCGTAGGGAGATAATCGCAGTAGGGAGCGAGGACGCATATCTCACAGCGAGGGCGCTGGGCTTTGCACACCTCCCGACCGTGGGCGATCAGGTTGAGGTGGAAAGCGTAGTAATCCTGGGGAGTTAAGAGATCTTCCAAGATCTCGTGAGCCTCCTGGGTGGAGGCCTTTCGGCTAATTAGGCCCAGCCGCTTGCTTACCCGATAAACATGGGTATCCACGGGGAAGGCTGGCCGTCCACAGCCGAAAAGGAGAACGCAAGCCGTAGTCTTGGGCCCCACCCCCATAAGGGAACACAGCCACTCTTTCGCCTCCTCTATCTCCATCTGGCAGATGAAGTCGAGAGAGAGTTCCCCCCCTCGCTCGCTGATGGTGTGCAGGATATCTTTGATGCGAGGAGCCTTAACGTTGGCTAGGCCACCGGGTCTGATCGCCTCGGCGATCTCTTCCACCTGAGCATCCCGTACCCTCTCCCAAGTGGGGAACCTCCTCCTTAACCGCTCATAAGCCCGATCCCGGTTAATGTCGGAGGTGTTCTGAGAGAGGATAGTGTAGATCAACTCACTCAGGGGGTCAAGCCTCTGTCGCCATCGGCGGGGGCCGTACCCCTCCAAGAGGGCTTGATGGATGGCCTTGACCTTGGCTACCTTAGTCAGGCGCATAACGATGAACTTGTTACACGCGTCTCAAATGGAGTTCCACCTGGGCTTGGTCTTTCAGGGTGAAGCCCAAGCCCACCACCCCGGGAGCGACTTTGCGCACTCCATGACGTCGCCCGTTCACGCGTGCGCTCACCGCTCGGTAGGGCTCTGGCACGGCGAAAAGCAACTCCCCGAACTGGCTCCCAGGCTTAACCAACTCTAAGATGAGTCTGGGTTGTCTGCGGCGCCCATCCTGCCACTCCACCGCTTTTACCTCCACCCCACCCTGAGTGATGTGGAAAGTGGAGGTCAGAAACTGAGGTTGGCTTGTGACCTCCTTAAAGAGGAGAAGCACCGTTTCATGGGGCTGGTGGCGAGAGATAGCGAGCCCCTCTTGGAAGACGCCCAAGTACCGCCTAGTCCAAAAATTATAGACATGATAAGACCTGGCGGGCTTGAGCCCCACCTGGCCGAAATCGATCTCGGTTTCTACGGTCCCATCGGCCCAGTTGATGAAGGCGGCCACCGTCCACCGGCCATACTCGGCCTCTATGGAAAGAGCGAATATGGAAGGCAACTCGTTCTCGAAGAGATCGCAAGGCCTAGCAGCCCGCCCATAGGGAGGGAGGAGTCGCTTCAAGTATTTGCGCCTCCCTCCACCGAGAGCTGGTAGATCATCGCCCGAAAAAACACTCCCCCCCGCCAAACCCACTATTGAAACCAAGGTCCTCATCTCGTTCAACTTGAGGTTCGATTCCTCCCCTCGAGGGCGCACCAAGACACAATCGGGGTCGTTCGTCCAGAGCCAGCCATGCATAAAATAGCGAGCCATGACGTTGCGGAGGACGTTACGGACAGAGGGAGAGGATAGGTCTCCCCACAGGGGCTGCCAATGAACCGCCACATCGGGCCCTATACGCATCCCATCCACCAGCCCCACCACCGGCCCCCAGGGAGCGCCACACCCCAAAAGGAACTTATCGCCCACCGCCTCCCGGATGATCTCTAGCCCCTGGCGGAAAGCCTGGGCCCGAGTGACCTGGGGATCGTACCGGCACCCCTCCAGGGCCCCTGCGTAAAGGAAGTCGACCTTGAAGAGATCGTAACCCCAATCATCGCTCAAGATGCGAAACAACTTTTTCAGCCACCTCTTCACCTCTGGATGGGTGAGATCCAAGGCGTATATGGGGACCGCCCGGTGGTGCCAGGCGACGACCGGCTCACCCCCCTCATCCCGGAGCACCCAATCGGGGTGCTCTTTGTAGAGGCGAGACCGGGAACTCGTAGCAAAAGGGGCTGTCCACAAACCAGCCCTCCGAGCAGAGGCTTTTATCTCCTCCCCTGCCCGCTTCATCCCCTGAGGGAACTTCCCCTCATCGGTAACTAGCCAATCCCCTATCTCTTCTTGATGTCCGTCATCGATGAGGAAATAGTCGAGAGCCAAATCGCCCGCTCCTTTTGCGTTAGAAAGGGTCTCGCGGGCACCGTTCTCGCCGTAGAAATAGTACCAAGAACACCAACCGGTAGGTATCTCTTTCGCCTTTCGGGCCCCCATATTCTCCCCCAAAGCCTGGGCATATCCTTCCAAAAGAGAGATAGGGTCGCGGCCTCCCCTTACCAGAAGTTCCTCCGAGGAGATCCGCTCCCCGGGATAGAGGCGCACCCCATCGGCATAGGCGGTGGCAGCCAGACGCCGAAAGCGGAGACCTTCCACCTCAAGTCGTATCTCGGCCATCTGCTCCCTGGCGCTGGTGAAGCCGAGGAGAAGCGAAAGTCTGGAGATGCGGTTGTGGAGGATGCTCATCCCATGGCTCACTAGAGTCCTGGGAGCCAGGGGTAAACGGTAAGGCTCATGCTGGAGGCGATACTCCTCCGTCCCAGGAGTTACATAGTGACCGTCATCCAGGTGACGGGCGAAACTGGGCGACCAGGACTGCCAACCGTTTTGGTAGAAAGACCAACCCTTGGGGGAACCTAGATTCAGCCTCCCTTGATCGCTGGAGAGGAGAAAGGGGGAAAGTTCAAACACTTCCAGAGGTCGTTGACCCACGTTTTCGAGGCGCAATTGCAGACGGACGCCCTTCTTTACCGAGGCCTGCCAGGTGAGTTCTAGATCCTCGTTCTTGGTGCTGAGACTAACCCTATCCTCCCCCACCCCATAGGCCACATCCCCCCGGAGGCCGAGGGTTTTCTCTTTCCCCTGCACGCGGTATTTCGCCTCCGCGGTGAGTCCCCTGATGATAAGGCCAAGGTGACGGATCTCCATCCTGCCCCGGGATGGTTCCACAACGAGGGCCCGTCCGACGCGGATCTCCTTTTCCCAAGCCATAGCATCTCCTCCTACAGCCACCCCAGATAGAATCATAGACGGAGGTTGTTACCTTCCGCCTATCTACGCTGGAGAGCAACGTGGCCTTTCTCTAAGCCATCCCTCTCGTCACGGGGCCGAAGGCATGGCGTGGACCATCGCCTAAGAAGTTGAAGGCCAATACAGTGAGGGTCAGGGCACCAGATAATAGAAGGTTGGAGCTCCCTGCCCATGAGACCAAAGAGCACCTCAACAAAGAACTGTAGAGACGGGTTCTCAACAAACTGCAAATCTGTTGAGGATCAGATTCTCGCTACTGATGGCTTGAGCTGCCATCAACGCTTGACCTGTTCACGCCTGAGGATGCAAGATTCTCAAGCTAACCGCCAACTACTGCTTCAAGCGGGGATCGAGCGCATCCCGCAGGCCGTTCCCCATCAGGTTGATGGCCAGGACGGTAATGAAGATGAAAAAGCCGGGGATGAAGACCAAAAAGGGTGCTTTGTAGAGGTATTGAGCCGATTTGGTCAGCATATTTCCCCAACTGGGGGTAGGGGGTTGTACCCCCATCCCCAGGTAACTGAGGGCCGTCTCTATCAATATCACGTTGCCGCTCATCAAGGTCGCAGCCACGATGAGGGGGGTGGTGGCATTGGGAAGGATATGTCGGAAGATGATACGAGCGTTGCTGGCCCCCACCACCCTCGCCGCATCGACGTAGTCTCGGGCCTTGATGGAGAGAAACTCACCCCGCACCAGGCGGGATACGCCCATCCAACTGACCGAGGCGATGACGAAGGAGAAGGCCACTATCCCCGGCGAGAAGACCACGGCGATGAACAGCAAGAGGAAAAAGGCAGGGATGGAGAGCATGATGTCCACGAAGCGCATGATCACGGCATCCAAGACGCCGCCATAGAACCCGGACAAGGTCCCCATCAGGGTGCCCACCGTCAGGGCGATCAGCACGGTAGCCCCGGAGACGCCCAAAGAGATCCGCGCGGCATAGATGGCCCTGGTCAAGACATCGCGGCCCAACTCGTCGGTGCCCAGCCAATGTCTGGGCTCCTCTGGCGCCTTCTGAAAGCCAGGGCGTTTCAGGTTAGACCTCAGATCCTGCTCATAGGGTGCGTAGTGGGTCACATATTGGGAGAACAAGGAGGCCCCCAAAGCCAAAACCACCAAGAGGATGATGATCGCCCCTCCAGCCAGAGCCAACTTATCGCGGCGGAAGCGCTCCCAGGCCTCCCACCAGAGGCCCTTACTCTCCCGCACCGCATACCACTCCGCGACGCCCACCCCGGCCTCGCCACCGGCCATGGCTCTCTCCTCCCGAACGCTCATCCCTTCTTCCTCCCTACCCCTTTCCTTTCACTCCGTCTGGATGCGAGGGTCGAGGAGGCCATAGGCTATATCCGCCGCCAAATTGCCCAAGATCACCACCACCGTGGCCATCACCACCACCCCCATGATGATGGGGTAATCCCGCTTGGTGGTGGCGTGCCAAGCCAGGCGGCCGATCCCCGGCCAGGAGAAGATGGTCTCCGTGATCAAGGCCCCGCCCACCAGATTGGGGATGGAGAGCCCCATCAGGGTGGCCACGGGGATGAGGGCGTTGCGCAGCGCGTGCCTCACGATAACCAGTCGTTCGCGAAGCCCCTTGGCCCGAGCGGTGCGAACGTAGTCCTGGCGTATCACCTCCAGCATGCTGCCCCTGATATAGCGGCTCCAGCCGGCCATGCTGATGGTGGCCAGGACGAAAGCGGGCATAATCAGATGTTTGAGCAGGTCCGGCATGGAGAAGGGCTGACCTATGGTCACCACCCCTCCCGAGGGTAGCCACTTGAGCCTCACGGCGAAGATGAGGATACACATCAGCCCCAGCCAGAAACTGGGCAGGGATATGCCCGCCGTGGAGAATAGGGTGGTGATATTATCGAGCCAGGAATATTGTTTGACCGCGGCGATCACCCCTATGGGCAAGGCTAACCCTATGGAGAGGAGGAGAGCCGTACCCGTCAAGAGGATGGTCTTGGGCAGCCTCTCCCGGATCTGCTTGGCCACCGGCCGCTGATCGATATAAGATATGCCCAGGTCGCCCCGCACCAAGTTCCCCACCCAGATGAGATACTGCTGCCATACCGGCTTATCCAGCCCCATATTGGCCCTGATGCGGGCGATATCCTCCGGCCTGATATCGGCGTCCAGTTCCAGCCTGGCCGTGGGGCCGCCCGGGACGGCGTGGATCAAGGCGAAGGAGATGATGGTGATGCCGATGAAGACCGGTATTGACTGGAGCAGGCGCCTGATGATGATTTTGCCCATGCCGCCACCTCCCTCTCAGCAGGGGAGCAAACCTGTAATATGAGTCTATTATGAGTTCTTGATCTGGGGGGCCGAGCGGCCTCGGCCCCCCAGAATGCCTCCAAAGGTTAGGCTTCTATTCCAACCACCAGATGTTCACATCGAAGCGGTCGTTATCCCGGATGTCGGTGGGGATCATGTTCTGGACCCGTTTGTTCATCCCGAAGAGGGTCTTGCGGAAGTAGAGGATGACGTTGGGCACCTCCTCGGCCAGGATCCTCTGCATCTCGAAGTAGAGTTCCTTCCGCTCCTCCACATCGGGGGTCTGCAACGCCGCGTCCAACATCTCATCCAACTCCGGGTTGGAGTACTTGTTCATGTTGAAGGAATCGGGGTAGGAGTCGGTGTGCCACATGGCCTTCTGGTCGGGGTCGATATCCCAACTGAAGCCCACCAGCAGCACCTCGTAGTCGAAGGTCTCGGTCAGTCGGGAGAGGAAAGCCCCCCACTCCTCGGCCTGGATCTTGGCCTCCACCCCGATCTCCCTCCAGAACTCCTGCATGGCCGCTATGTCCGCTTCCCTCTCCGTGTTGCCCGCGTTGGTCCACAGGGTGAAGGACATGGGCGTCCCATCGGGCAACTCCCGCACCTCATCCCCATCCCGGTCTATCACCTCCGCCTCATCCAGTAGGGCCTCGGCCTTCTCCACATCGTAGGGGTAGACCGGCTCGTTGTCCGGGTTGAAGGCCCATGAGATGGGCGGCATCGTCGAGTTGGCCACCGTGCCATGACCGAAGAGGATCGACTCCACCATGGCCTCCCGGTCCAAGGCGTAGAGGAGGGCCTGGCGCACCCGCACATCCTGGAAGAGGGGCGTTACCTCCGGGTCCAGGTTGTAGATGTAGAAGGTGAAGCCGAACGCGTCCACCTCGTAGCAGTTCAGCGTCTCGTCGGCCAGACAGGCATCCCACATGGCGGCCTCGATCTCAGCGTAGTCGGCCTCCCCGGTCTGCAACTGGGCGAACATCGCCGTCCAGTCCTCGGTGATCTTATAGACATATTGGTCTATGCAGGGCCGGCCTCCCCAGTAGTTCTCGTTGGCCACATGCAACAGGTGGTCATCCTTCACCCACTCCTGGAAGATGAAGGGGCCGGTGCCAATGGGGTTGGTGTTGAACTCGGCCACGTTCAACTCCTCGGCCGTCATCTCCCCCAAGAGGTGGTAGGGGATGATCTGATACATCTCGCAGCACTCGAAGCTCACCAACACCGAACTCAGTTGGAACTCTAGGGTGTAGTCATCCAGGCAGGTGATCTGCTCTGGAGTCAGGATATCGGCCAGGTTGGCCCGGCGGGGGGAGTTCAACTCCTCGTCCAAGATCATCTCGTAGGTGAACTCCACATCCTGGCAGGTGAAGGGCTCCCCGTCGTGCCAGGTGACGTCGTCCCGCAGATAGTAGGTGTAGGTCAGCCCGTCGTCGGAGATCTCCCAACTGTGGGCCAGCTCCGGGATCACCTCCAAGGTGTCGCCGTGGATCGCGGTGAGGGCGTCGAAGATCAGGGCTGAGTTGTCCGCCGAGGACGTATCCACCGAGAGGATGGGGTTCAGGTTCTCCGCGTCGGCGAAACTGACCTCCGTGAAGGTGCCACCCTCCTTGCCCCCCGCGGCCTCACAAGCGGTCGGGGGCACCGGTGTGGGAGTGGGTGGAACGGGGGTCGCGGTCGCCCCTGGCGGTGGAGGTACCTCGGTAGGTACGGGCGTCGCCGCCGGAGCGCAGGCTACCACCACCATCGCCAATAACACAACGGCACTCACAACCCGTGCCCAACGCAGTTTGCTAGACATCTCTCCTTTTCCTCCTTTTAAGAGATAGTGGTACTTCCTGCCTCATCTGCTAATCGCCTCTCCCTCACCCCCTTTCAAAGTATTGCTTTCTTCCCCTTCGAAGTGGAATTAGTCATAGACTTTCGAAATAATACACAAGCAAAGGCTCCCAAAAGTTCATCGCTATCCTATTACACACTATATATCTTGTCAACCCCCCAGATAGCCCCCCTTCTCCCTACTCATCAACACTCCCTTAAACAGAAAGCCCTCTAACCGCCACAGCGACTAGAAGGCCCCATCGCCAGCGAGATGGCCAAAAACGCTAAAAACCCCTGGGGCTACCCGCGAGCACCGCGCAACCTCGGATCCAAGATGTCACGGAAGGCATCGCCGATGAGGTTCCAGGCCAATACGAACAACAAGATGGTTACTCCAGGGAAGACGACGATATGCCAATGCTGCGCCAGCCTGGGGATCCAATTGCGGGCAAAACTGATCATCTGGCCCCAATCAGCGTAACCGACTTGCGCCCCCAGTCCCAGGAAACCGAGGCCTGCGAAACTCAGCACATAGGAACCGATGTCCATGGAGGCCACTACCAGGGTAGGGTAGATGGCATTAGGGAGGATATGTCTGAAGAGAATGCGGAAGTCCCCTGCGCCCATAGTTCTAGCCGCAAGGACGAAATCCCGTTCCTTGAGGGCCAGGATATCACCCCGGATCAGACGGGCATAAGTCATCCAGCCGAAGGCCATAAGGGCCATCATCGCCGTCATCAGTCTCATCGATACCGGGTCTAGGGGCTTCGTGGGCAAGCGGCCGAAAGCGACGAGAGCGATGATTTTGGCACCCCAAACCAGTATCCCGGCCTCCCCCCGGCCGTAGACGGTCTGTAGTACAGCCGTCAGGGTGATTGCCGCCAACAGGAAGGGGAAAGCCATGAATATCTCGGTAACGCGCATCAAAAGGTCATCAACCCAACCACCGTAGAAAGCCGCTATGGAGCCCACTATCACCCCCGTCACCGCTGTGAAGAGAGTGATGACGATGCCTACGCGAAAGGCCGTTCGCGTGCCCCAGACGATGCCATAGAGTATGTCGTATTGCCCCTCGGTCGTGCCTAGAGGATGTTCTTCACTGGGCGGCCGCGGTTCGACAGAGAAACCATCATGGGGAATCATGTATGGATCCCGTGCGTTCTCCGCTGGCGGCGCGATAATCGGCGCCCCCAAGGCCATCACGATAAAAAGAAGGACCAGGATCAGGCCAGTCAGCGAGGTCGGATTCCTCACTAGTTGCTTAAGAGTGCTCATGCCAGCCTAATCCTAGGGTCGAGAAAGGCGTAGAGCAAGTCCACCACCAGATTGCCCAGGACGAGTATCACTCCAGCATATAACGCTATGCCCAGTACCGAAATGACGTCTAGAGTGATCGCCGCCTGGGCCATGAAAGAGCCGATACCCGGGTAGTTGAAAACCGTCTCCGTGATGACCACGCCATTCAGGAGACCGATGAGCACCAGGCCCCCGATGGTGGCTACCGAGATCAGAGCATTGGGCAGGGCATGCTTATTGACCACATTCCGTTCCGTTATCCCTTTGGCCCGGGCCGTAGTAAGGTAGTCCTGGCGCAACGTCTCCAGCATAGACGACCGCGTGACGCGCAGGACCAACGCCCAGTTCAGGTAGGAAAGCGACAAGACCGGCAGAACCAAGTGCCGAATCGCGTCAAGGAGGATGTCGCCGCGGCCATTGAGCAGGCTATCTACGGTGTTCAGTTGGGTGTAACGGCTGAACTCATCCGAGAGAACGATCCGCTGGGCCTGGTCGGACAGCCTTCCCGGCGGGAACCATTCTAACTTAGCGTAGAAGATCATCATAACTATCAGAGCGAAGACGAAGATAGGGATGGACCAGCCGATGATGCTGTTCACTCGCAGTATCTGGTCGATGAATTTGTTATGGTTGACCGCGGCCTGAACGCCAAGCCAGATACCCACCCCCACCATGGGGAGCGAGGCGAAAAGCGCCAACTCCACTGTGGCGGGCAGCCGACGGCGGATCACCTCGCCCACCGGCGACTTGTCGGTCTTCGACCACCCCAGGTCACCCCGCACCACCTTGCCCAGCCACCGGAGATACTGCTCGTGGATGGGGTCGTCCAAGCCGTATTTGGCGATGACACCATCGATGGCCCCCTGGCGCTTGGGGATGTCGGTCACGTAAAGGGCCGCCCGCTCATAGGGCGTTAACATCGATATCAATGCGAAGATCAAAATCGTGACCCCGAACACCAACACCGGTAAGGTCAGCAACCGGCGAATGATATAAGTTCTCACGGGCAGTTCCCCTCACTCAACTCAACTGGGGGATGGGAGCCAGCGCTGCTGGCTCCCATCCCTGGCACTAATCCGCTTCCAGTCCGCTCCCAGGCTACTGTTCCTTGGAGAGCGCATACACGTACGAGTAAGTATTCGCACAGTAGGCCGGGTTGAAGTAGAAGCCGTTTATCCACTCTTGTAGATGGCTGCGCTGGATCTCCTGGTAGATCCAGATGACGACGGCCTCCTCCTGAGCCTTGAGTTGGATCTCCTCGTAGATGGGCCGTCGCTCTTCAACCGAAACCAGCGAAGCCGCTTCCTCGATGA
>Ga0209979_1000911_pt1 | contig 35604 bp, 30 predicted proteins | sample AnhtaG_FD_183114 | JGI IMG/M metagenome (GOLD analysis project Ga0209979, IMG submission 183114) | Deep subsurface microbial communities from Anholt, Denmark to uncover new lineages of life (NeLLi) - Anholt_01485 metaG (SPAdes) (version 2) | ecosystem: Environmental > Aquatic > Marine > Oceanic... | reverse complement strand
AGGTACAGGCGGGTGGAATTATCTCTTTCAAAGGAGGTGAGTATAAGATACCTAAAGCCTTTAGAGGAGAACGAGTGGCTCTCCGACCCAGACCACAGGAGGATGGAGTTATGGATGTCTTTTACTGTAAACAAAAGATTGCACATATTAGCTTGAAAAAGCATGATTATCGTGTATAATAGTGTTACCCATGTGTCCGAACACCTGTTACCCTTCTCTCCGGTCTATACAGGGGAGAGGGATAGGGTGAGGGGTAAGTAAACTTATTTCTTGCGTTTGTATTAATTTTCTCTAAAATGAGATTATCATCCTTATAACGTTTTGAGAGGGATTAAAAGTGAGCAAAAACAAACGAGGTTTATCAGTAAAACCATGATGAGGGTGGTGGGGATTCCTAAAAGAGGAATCAGGATGGCAGAAGCTAAAATTGAACTTAAACTTGCACCCAATAGATCCACAGAATAACCAGTTCCAGCCTTTAGGGTGGTTCTCTTCTCCAGAAAGAGATGATTCGCCAAGGTAAACTCCATCCCCCCTAACAACCCCGAAATGGTGATAAGCAAAAACAAGAAGATCATTATCCCTATATCTGACGGAGAGGTTTCTGCAAAAGCCCAGATCATAACCAGAAGAGAAAATATGAAGATCACCTGAAGGAGTTGAACTACAACCAGCCCTTTGAAGTTAATCTTTCTTTGACCGGCTATCTTCTGGATAACGAGGGCGCCAAAGACAAGTCCTAACATAAAAAGGGTGAATATCAGCCCGATCATTGAATAGATATATCCATAGAATATTTGAAAGGACAAAACCACGATTATCTCCACCAATATGCTGGTAAAACCTGCCACGAAGATGGCCGCCAAAGCCAGATTTGATGACCTCGATCCGAATAATATGCACAAGAGAAAGACCAGGGAGAAAAGAAAGATGGTCGCCCCCATAAACCACCAGGTATGGACATGGGAGAGGAAAAGCAAAAGCGGTTTTTCTAAGGACCTGAACTGCTTGCTCCACAGGATGCTGTTGTAAAAGTAGCAGATCGGTTTTAAATCATAGTTTGTTCTGCCCCCCTTCTGGGGAAAGGCATCTTTTAAGAAAGCAACTCTGAGGGGAGAAAGACGATCTGGCAAAAAATTCTCATTCACAAATCGGGTAGAAATCCCCCTTTGTTTCAACCTTGTGACCATGGTCTGCCAGTCATCGAAAAGCATGGTTTTTTTCTTTGAAGCCAAGAAGACGTTATTGGAGCCGGGAAGAATCTTCACCTCTTCAAAACCAGACTTCAGAGTTTGGTAAATGGAGGAGAGATAAAGGCTCAGCTCCCGGCTGATATAGTTTTCGGCTGAACTGATCCTGAAGGAAAAAACCCCATCTCCATTTAAAATAGATCTTATCATATCGAAAAACTCGAAAGTGAAGAAACGATTTAACTGGGCGGTGTAAGGATCAGGCAGATTCAGTATTATCACGTCATAATGTTTTTCCTCTTTGCATTTTACCTTCTGCTTGACAAAAAGCCTGCCGTCAGTGAAGTGAATGCGGACCCAGGGATTTTTCAAAGATCGAGTCTCTTCTTCCGGCAAGTGGGTTTCTCCTGTTCTTATCAACTCCGGATCTATCTCCACATAGTCTATCTTCAAGCTATCATATTTCAGTGCCTGGGACAACGCCCCCCCCACTCCCCCTCCGATTAGAAGAAGGCTTCGGGGATGAGGGTGTTCCAATAGGGCAAAATGAACCGCTTCTTCTGCGGAGAAATCATCTGGATAGGAAAATAACATCAGACCGTTCTGATAAAATGTAACCTGTTCATATTGTTTGGTCACCGAAATATTGCCATATCTGGTATCCTTAGAATAAACCAGGGATAAGCTTTTCCACATCCTGCTGGCAGAGAAGCGATCAAGCAACTCATCCAGCTTTGATGCGGAAAAACCTACGATCACAAAAATCACCGCCACCCATACCAAAGCCTTTGTCCATCTCTTCAAGTCCGGGGTCAAAAGAAAAGTACAGAAAAGAAGATTCAAAGAGAACAACAGTACTACCATCTCAAAATTGGAGAATTTTGGAATCATAACGAAGGTGATCAGAAATCCACCCAGACCTGCTCCCAAAGATTCCCACAGATACACCCGGTTAACCGAAAAAATTAGGCTTTCATCAAATGCCCAGGATTTGGAGTTCAACACAAAGGCTATCCCCAAACAAAGACACAAAAAGCTCATCGCCATAAATGCGAAAAGAAACATGGGGAAAAATCCGACGATCTCTGCCGGAGCAGTTCCTAAAATCTGCTTGGAGAATCTTATGAGGATAATGGTTAACAATGTGGCAACTGAGATTGAAAGATACCAGAGGGAAAGTTTTCGCAGGGGATACGCTTTTTTGCCAGCTATCTTATTTCCCAAAGCCGAACCTAACCCCACCCAGAAAAGCCATACCGAAAGCATAATGCCCAAGCTTAGTTCATTCCCGTAGAAGGAGACCATCATCTCTCGGAAAAGTATGATCTGGGCCACCATGGAGGAAAAACCGAGAAGAACACAAGCTAGAAGGAACTCGACTCTATTTGAGAGCTTGTGCGAATCTATCTTCATTTTTTAAAGTGAATATAAGTTTTTCTCATTCACGTAAACTTGAGCCCGGTTTCGCCTGATGCGAAGTGGGGCTATCTTTAGCATTACCCCCCTTTTTCCGAAATCAGAGGGGTTCTCTTAAAGGTTGTGCTTGTTGAATCCGACAGATTACAATTAATAATTCACTAAACTTTTAATAAAATCAGATGACCATATTTTAAGATAGTATGTCCGGTTTTTTTGTCAACTTCTTTCTCCGGGTGAACCACTTTAGAGTAATATATTCAAACATACCACTGCTTAATATTATTCGCGGGTGGCTTAAGCATTGGTAAACAAAATGGATAAGCCCAATGAAGAAACTGGCTCATAAAGATTGCCATACTCCATCTCAATTTGATTCAGAAAAATGTTGACTTTTAAATAATTGCAAGTTATAATCAAAGACACGCAAAATGCGTAACGCAAAAAGTATAGTCAGCATTATCTTTTGATTGGGATTTACAATGCGGAATCCTTTTGTATATGGAGAAGAAGTAAGCGGAAAAAATTTCTGCAATCGGGATAGAGAGATTAAAGAGCTTTTGAGAGATATAGAGAATGGTCAAAATGTAATGATTTACTCTCAGAGGCGATTTGGAAAAACCTCTCTCATAAAGGAGGTGCTTGCACGTGCTAAAAGGAGAGGCTTTGTAACTATTTACGTGGATTTGTATCCAGCGCTGACCAACGCTGATTTTGTCGAAATCTATGCCAGGTCCATCTCCAATACTATCACCGGGAGGGTAGAGAAGGTATTCAAAGGCCTCACCGAGATTTTGAAAAGACTTACCCCCAGGATAACTGTGGATAACCAGGGGAAAGCACAGGTCGAGTTTGAGATAAACAGGCAGGCGGACATCACCCCCTACCTGGATGACGTCTTGAAAGCGGTGAAGAGATATTCAGATAAGAAAAAAAAGCAGGCGGTGGTGGTCTTTGATGAATTTCAGCAGGTAGGCTTTTTCGGGGATGATAAGGTTGAAAAACAGATAAGATCCGAAATTGGCAGTCATCGTAACGTATCTTACATTTTCATGGGAAGCAAGAAACATCTGATTTATGATATGTTTGGTAATTCAAATAGACCTCTTTATAAAAGCACCAAACATTTTCCTCTGGCTAAAATCGAAGAAGGGGAATTAGTGAAATTCATCAAAACAAAGTTCAAAAATACAAACAAAAAATTACCCACCAGCTTAGCCCACACGATTGTCAGTATCTCAGAATGCCATCCCTATTATACTCAGTTTCTCTGTCATGTCCTTTGGGAACTGACTTTTGTTAGAAAAGAAATTACCGAGCAGAACATCAGTGAGAGCTTGAAATTGCTCCTGAAGCGAGAATCCGCTGCCTATCATAACATCTTAGACATGCTTACTGCCAGGCAGAAGCAAGTCCTGTTAGCGCTAGCCCAGAGAGTCAAACATGAAAGAATATTTTCCACAGCATTTTTGGTCAAGAATAATTTAGGCTCTGTCTCAAGCGTCCAAAGAGCTTTAAGCTCACTGATCGAAAAGGATCTCATCGATAAGGAGGAGGAAAAATATTCTTTCATTGATGTATTCTTAAAGATGTGGATCACGGAGACCCGTCGGGGAGGGGGAAATACGGATATGCAAATTGCATAACGCAAAATGCGTAATTTATAGAATGCCAAATTTAAAATCTGATTAACTCCAGATCCCAGGTATAACCTTCCCGCAGAATTTGCATTTGCCGTTCTTCAAATTCATCTGAATGATGCGGTAGCCCACTCTTTCTATCACCACCTGCTTGCAGTCAGGACAATAGGTGTGTTCTCCTCTGTGGCCGGGAATGTTTCCCACATAGACGAAGTTCATCCCCTCCTCTAAAGCTATCTCTCTGGCTTTCTCCAGGCTGGACACCGGCGTGGGAGGAAGATTCTTTAAAAGATACATGGGGTGAAAACGAGTGAAATGAACTGGCACATCTCTGCCCAGCTCTTTGACTATCCACTTAGACATCCTTCTAATATCGCTGAAATTATCGTTAAGGGTGGGCACAACCAGATAGACTAATTCATACCAAATGTTGCTCCGTGCTAGATCCACTAAAGCGTCCATCACGGGTTTTAGTTTTCCATGACAGATATCCTGATAGAATTTTTCTGTGAAAGCCTTGAAATCCACCTTGATGGCATCCACCTCTCTTATCAACTCCAGCCAGGGATCATGATTTATATATCCTGCGGTGATCACCACGCTTTTGATCCCCCTTCTTCTTCCTTCCACAGCGCAGTCCAGCATGTATTCATAGAATACTACCGGCTCAGAATAGGTATAGGCGATGGATCTGCTCCCGCTTTCTTGGGCATAGGAGGCCACATCCTCGGGGGGAAGATAGTAAGCGCTCACCTGTTCCGGCCTCACTTGTGAGATCTCCCAGTTCTGACAGAACTTACAGTTAAGATTGCAACCTGCTGTGGCAATGGAGAAGGCATCTGTTCCCGGAAGAAAATGAAAGAGGGGCTTTTTCTCGATGGGATCGACATGAGCTGAGCAAGGGTAGGAATGAACCAGTGTGTAGTAGGTTCCATTCTGGTTTTCTCTACACCCACAATATCCTCTCTCCCTATCCCCTACCTTGCACTTTCGGGGACAGAGCTCACATTCTATCTCTTTATGCTCAAGCTTCTTGTAATATTTCGCTTCCACGTGAGAAAGACCAGCTTGGGTAGGCAAGGCGGAAGCATTCTGGGATAAACTAAGAAGGGACCCTCCAGGTAAGACCTGAGGTAACATTACACCGCCAGCCGCGACTAAAGAACATTTCAAGAACCGTCTCCGATCAAGCTTGCTCATAATCAAGTTCCTCTACATTTACATTCTGACCCGTTGGTCAGGGGTACCCTTACCTCTGACCTTAATTCGTATCGGGGTTTACCCCGATGTGACGGATCTTAAATAACCGCTTCCACCACGTCTATCTCTTCTGGGCTTGCTTTGCCCAGCTTATGCTCCTCATCTGCCGCAGTGAAGATGTGTTTTGGCTTTCTGCCCGCTTTCTCCAAGCTGGGTAACCCATGTGTTCTTCTGATCCTATCTATAATCTGATATCCTACGAAATCAACTGCCACTGGATCATCTCCCAGGATTATTCCCCCAAAATTTTCCGCCCACTGGGGATGGTATGATGGTCCTCCATTATATTGAATCCGCAAGGCGTCGCAGACCACCAACTTCTGTTGCTTTCTTATCAGGGGAACCGCATTCAGATCAGCGATATATGGATCACAATTATCGTCATGATATTTGTTCGGGTTATGAATGGCGCCGAAAAAATTTTTCAGAGAGCAGGTAACGCCGGAAAGGTTGTGGTCCTTTAACACCGGAAGGTTCAACTGCACATTGGTGAACTTTTCCATCACCCGGCTCAGCAAACTACCGATGCTTTTAAGATCGATTAAGCGGTGAGTATAGCCCACACCCTGCGCATCTGTGCCGAAGCAAAGAAAATCACCACCATTGACATTCAAAGGAAATCCCACCTCTTTGAGTTCATAGGAGGATCTGTCCCAGATGATAATATTTTTTGCCTTGATGCCTATCTTTTTTAACAAGCTGGCAACCACTAAAGCTAATTCCGGATGAGTGGAAGCCATGCGTCCTGCCAGACAGTTTACCTTCAAACCCACCTGATCTTTAAGTGAAAAAAAATGCCCTATTGCATCCTCAGGTTTGGACTCAGAGGCAAGCTGACAAAGTCCCCGCTTGACCATGCGGGAGAGAAGCCCCTTATCCACCTTCCCGGAAGCACTGATCACACCCGGACTTTTGACAACTACCACTCTCGATTTGCTCAAGGTCTCCCCTCCCGTGAACGTCTTCAAGCCTGTTCTCAATCAAAATTTATGCGAATAACTCAGCTATCTTTTCATACGAAATACGACTTGCGGACTCAGACTATTGGGCAATCCCGTCATACCCAATTATAGCTGTCCCTCATTTCTTAATATGATATCAATTGATCCCCTTAGAAACAAATATAAAAGTTGATTCGGGGTGCCCTTCCCCCGGACTGAGTCCTTGCCTTCGACATCCCGCCTTTGGCGGGAGACGAAGTGCGGGACGAAGTCAGGACAAACCTTCAGGGACTGTTGAAAAAGTGTTTTCGGAGTGCGAAAGCCTGTCCGAAGGATCCCCCGCCTTTGGCGGGGGGCTTTCGCGATTTCTTGAAATATAGAAGTTCTTATGCCTCCACTACTTAAACTCTGAGGAAAACCGCCCATCTGGGCACTCCAGATTGGGTTTTTCAACAAACCCTGAAGGGGACAAAGTGGGTGAGTTAAAAGATAAATGTGGTTTTGTTTCCTGGTGCATATATGTGTTTGCAATTCAACAAGTTCAAAGGGTTTTCTAAAGTTAAACTTTAAACCTTGAACTTTAAACTTTCAACGCCTTTCAACCCCTTTTTCAGTTATATACGCGGTGACAAGTTCAGCCGGAGTAACGTCAAAAGCCGGGGAGTAAACTTTTGTTCCTGAAGGGGCGGTTCTTTTTCCAAACCAATTGGTCACCTCGTCGGCTGATCTTTCCTCTATTTTTATCTTCTCACCATCCGAGATGGCGGGATCAAAGCTGGAGCTGGGAGCGGCTACGTAGAAGGGAATTTTGTGAAAATGCGCTAAGACTGCCAGGTTATACGTTCCGATCTTATTTGCCACATCTCCGTTGGAAGCTACTCTATCGGCACCCACTATCACGCAATCTATCTTTTTGTTTTTCATCACAAAAGCGGCGGTGTTGTCGCAGATGAGGGTGACATCTATCCCCTGCTGTTGAAGCTCCCATGCGGTTAGTCTCGCCCCTTGAAGCACCGGGCGGGTTTCATCAGCAAAGACTGAAATTTTCTTCCCTTGCCAGGATGCGGTGTAGATGATTCCCAGAGCGGTTCCGATTCCTCCGGTGGCTAATGCTCCGGCATTACAATGGGTCAGAACTGTGCCACCATCTTTTAACAAACTTGCCCCGAATTCTCCAATTCTCTCACACATCAATTTGTCTTCCTGATGAATCGATATAGCCTCGTTAAGGAGAAGTTGGCTTACTTTTTCCAGATTCTTACTTTTATTTTCTTCTGCTACCATTCTCATTCTTTCCAGAGCCCAGAAGAGATTGACCGCGGTGGGGCGAGTATCAGTCAAGATGGAGATGACGTGATTCAATCTCTTTTCATATTCTTTCCAGCTTTGAAAATTTTGTTTGCGCATGCCAAGCACTGCCCCGAAGGCGGCGACAATCCCAATGGCTGGAGCCCCTCTAACTTTCAAATCCCTTATCGCTGTGGCGACCTCATCCACAGTGTCATAGTCCAGATATATTGTCTCCTCAGGCAGTCTGGTCTGATCTAAAATTCTCAAGTGATTTTCCGTCCACTCCAGAGTTTTAAACTTGAGTTTATTGGATGACGACATCTCTTTTTCGATCTCCTTTTTGAGGGAAATTTTCAGTCTGACTTAGGGGAAAAACTTTTGCTTGAAGTCTATTTTGATAGACGAAGACTATTCTCCGATCATCTGCACCACGATCTGTCTTTGTCTTCTGCGGTTATCGAAATCTATCAGAATGATCTGTTGCCAGGTTCCCAAAATCATCTCTCCATTCACAAACGGAACTGTGAAGAAGGACTTAACCAGAGCCGCCCTCACATGGGCGTAACCATTTCCATCTCCCCAAGTGAGATTATGATGATAATCGTCTCCCTTGGGGATCAGCTTTTCAAAGAAGGCTGGCAGATCGGCAAGCAATCCCGGCTCATATTCTGTGGTGGTTATGCCTGCGGTGGAACCTGGCACAAATACCGTTAAGATCCCATTCAAAAGCTGCGCCTCTTTTAATGCGTCACCCACCTGTGCGGTGATGTCTATAATGTCAGTATCCCCTTTGGTCTTAACGGAAAAAGATTTAGTTACCACGCTCATATGTACCGTACTCTAAAAACTATAGGTTATTGTATTCATCAGTTTCAATTGAGACTAAGAAATCAAAAACAGACCAAAAAGTCAAGCAAAATGAATCCATACTAATTTTTAAACCTTTCTTATGGGGAGCCGAATTTTATTATAGGTTCAGTATTTAATCCTCAACAACCCTCCAGATTCTGTAGAAAGTATGCGTAACATCCATGTACCAGCCTGGCAACAGATGAATTGCATTTCTCAAAAAAGTGTATAATCTGCACTTGGTGTCTTTAAAAAAATAAAATTTTATTGATTTTTTCTTGAGTAAACCTTTACTTATAAGTAGGGTCAGATCAGAAAATGAAGATATTCACAAAACAAAAAGGTGAGTTGTGAATATACAGTTCTCCAAAAATAAGAGCGAACCCTTCGTGGGAAGGGAAAATGAGCTGAAAGTTCTGGAAGGGTTTTTTGATTCCATTCTGGAGAATAAGGGAAGCTTCGTCTTGATTGAGGGGGAGACCGGAATAGGTAAGACCAGATTGGTGGAACAATTTCTTGATCGGATTAAATCCCGGGGAGCCATGGGGATCCTGGGACACGGATATCACAAGGAGATATCACCTTACCGGCTCTTCTCCGAGATGCTTCGTAACTTTTTCTCCTCCATCAATTACGATACCCGATACTTGGCGCCTCTTTTGGACAATTTGACCATCGCCCTTCTTGAAAAGATAGTTCCCGAACTTGAGGATTACATTCCCTTTGATATCTCTCGCATCACCACCCCTCCCCTTTCACCCAAGGAAGAGAAGCAGAGATTTTACGACACGCTTTTGCTTTTCTTTGTAAAGCTTTCCCATCGTTATCCTCTAATCTTAGACATTGAGGACCTCCACTGGCTTGAGCCGGACACCCTGGAGCTTTTGAGATATCTGATTACCAATTTCAGGAAGTCGCCCATCCTGGTGATCGCCACCAGCCGGGGCGCCCAACCGGGCTCTTTCACCGAGGGGTGGCTGGGCAATCTGGAGGATCAGAGGTTAGTCCATCGGCTGAAACTTTCCAGTCTGGGTTCAGAAGAGGTGAAAAATCTGGTGGAAGCCTTCTTCAACCAAAAGTTGACCGAAAACTTCTTTAAGTGGCTTCTGGATTATACTGCAGGCAATCCTTTATTCATAAACGAGACCCTAAGGTCAGGCATAGAGCAGGATGCTTTCTTTTTCGATCCGGTGGAATCCTGCTGGGAGATCAAAGAGGAATACTTAGAAAGGATCTTAGAGCCCGCCACCCTGCAGAGCGTGATCGAACGGAGACTAAGGGGGCTGGATGAGCCCTCCCAAAAGGTGCTATCGCTTGCCGCAGTAATAGGTGATAGATTCGATCTCGAAACCTTGCAGAAATTGTTGACCCTCCCCCCCACTCAGTTAAGAAGAATCGTGGGGGATCTGATTGTAAAAAACCTGATTGGTAAAATCTCAGATAAGGAAAAAGAAAGGGGGATTTATCGTTTTACCCATCATATCGTGCGCCTTCACATCTATCAGAGTCTTAGCCCGGAATTTAAAGAGAGAACCCATCAAAAGGTAGCATCCATTCTGGAGAAGGACAAAGGAAAGGTTAAACTATCTCAAAGGGTGGAGGATTTAGCTTATCATTTCAGCCGGGGGAAAAAAGATCGAAACTCTTTGCAAAAAAGCATAAATTACTTGATCCAGGCAGGGCAGAAGATGCAAAAACAATACTCGGAGGGCAAAGCAGAGCAATACTTTCTTCAAGCTCTGGAGCTTTTGAAAAATATCCCTGTCTCCAAAGAGAAATATGCGAAATTGCTCAAACTTTTTGAGTTACTGGGTGAGGTTCAGGTCAGAGTTGGTAAATCGAATTCTGCCATACGTTCTTATCAGGAAGCTTTGAAGTTGGGAGAGGACCAAAAACTTCTGGATCGTCTCAAGGAAGCCCAGATGTATCGAAAGATCGGTTATGTTTATCATTCCATAAGTGACTACACTGAAGCTATCTCTTATTATGAATGTGCTTTAAAGAAATTGAAGGACATTTCCTCTGAGCCTGAACTCACAGAGTACATCACCATCTGTAATTCCCTGGGTCTAACTTATGTTATGAAGGGGGAACACCAAAAGTGTATCCACTGGTCAGAGAAGGGGATCAAACTTTCCCGGAAAAGAAAACATCTGACCCTGATAGAGCGGAGCTACAACAATCTTGGTTGGGTGGCTCACAGTCAGGGGGAATATGAGAAGGCCATTGAGCATTTTAATCGGTGTCTGGAAATACAGCAGAAGGTTCAGGATAAGTCAAGGCTGTCCGCCTTGAAGATCAATCTGGGAGTGATTCATCTCAATCTGGGGCAGTATGACAAAGCTGAGGATTATTACTATAAAGGATTGAATCTGGCTCAGGAGATGGGCAATCTGTCCTGGAAAGGGATTATCTATAATAATTTGGGAGTGTTATATAAGGACAGAGGGGAATGGGAGAAGGCACTCGGTTTTCTTGAGAAGAGTTTAAAGATCAGAGAACAATATGGGGACCGGCGGGGAATGGTATCGGCTCTCGACAACTTAGGGGTAACTTTTCTATCCCAGGGACAACCAGACAAAGCACTGGATTATATGAGCCGGAGTTTTACCATCTGCCAGAAGATAGGAGCCAAAGATGTTTTGCCTATCATTCAAACGAATCTTGGAGAGATCCATTTCAAACTTAACCACCATGAAAAAGGCATTGCTTTGGTTAAAGAAGCTCAGGATTTGGCCACCAAGCAGTCTTCCAAATTAAGCATAGGAATGGCGAGAAGAACTTTGGGAAAATTCTACCTCTTCCTTAAGGACTGGGAGAACGCTGAAAAACTGTTGCAGGAGAGCAAAATCCTCTTTGAGGAGCTGGGCTCTCCTTTCCAGTTAGCGCAAACACTGGAAAGCCTCGGTCTCTGTCTGGCACAGATGGCGATCTCAGAAGAACCCAAGAAAAGGGAGGTTCTATTTCAAAGAAGTATTGATACCTTAAACCAGGCTATAAAGATATTAACCGGGCTTGATTTTGAAAAAAGACTGATCTTATTAAAAGAGAGAATAAAGGAGATTCGTCTAGAATCTGAATTAGGTTCTATCTTAAAGGAAATCGAACAGAAGACCGTCCACATGAAGGTAAAAAGAAAGGCTGAGGAATACCCGGAATCTCTAGCACCGGTGGGGATAAGTGGCGACTATATGGATCATCTACGTATCTACTGCTTTGGAAGGCTTAGGGTATATCGACCGTATGAGACCGAAGAGATTTCGGCAAAGGAGTGGGGGTCGGTCAAAGCCAAGCAGATTTTAGCTTATCTGGTGGTGAAGGATACAAAAAAGATTGGAGTTACTCGGGACAAGCTGGTAGATACCATCTGGCCGGAAATTGATCCTCAAAGTCTGGGCAACACCTTCCATGTGACACTTTCTCATCTTAGAAAAGCCATCGAGAAGGAAAAAGGAGAATATCTCACCTCCCGGGCCGGGGTCTATCGATTAAATTGGGAGGGCAAGATCTGGTCTGATATTGGTGAATTTTTGTCCTGCCTGGACAATGCCCTCCGCTTCCACAAGGAGGAGAAATTCCATCTGATGGATTTAGAATACCAGAAGGCAGCAGAGCTTTATTCCTCCAACCTGTTAGAAGATTTCTATGAACGCTGGGCGGAGGAAGCCCGGGATGAATACAGGGAAAGGTATAACGCTGTGTTCCGGAAGTTGGCTCAATCCGCCTGGGAGAAGTCTGATTATGAAAACTGTATACGTTACCTTCAGTCTTTGCTTTTATCCGATCCCACGGATGAGGAAGCGCACCGCATGATAATGCTCTCCTACGCTCTTTTGGGAAGTCGCACCACCGCCATACGGCAATTCAAGGTATGTGAAGAGGGCCTGAAAAGATACCTGGATATCGAGCCTGATCCAGAAACCTTGAATCTACATAAAAAAATCAAGCATGGAAACCCTAAGGACTACAGGAAATTGCTCAGCCTGGTTGAGAGATTAAGCTGAATTCTTTTTGCCCTCCTTAAACCTAAAAGGGAGTTTAGAGTTAAATCTCAGCACAGCAAAGTTTAAGATAATTGATTTTAGGGACTGTTGAAAAAGTGTTTTTGGAGTGCGAAAGCTTGCTTTCGCGATTTGTTGTCCCCAGAATCCAAATTCGGAAAATTCAGATGCTCTTATGTCTTCACCACTTAAACTCTGAGGAAAACCGCCCACATGGGCACTCCAGTTTGGGTTTCTCAACAAGCCCTTTTAGTTTTTACTCACTTTTTCGTTAAAAAGAAGCAAAGAGAAACTACTTCACAAAAAAGGAAGTTAATCATGGAGATAGTAACTTACAGAGAATTAGAGCCGAAGGATGACATTATGATGCTGATGGATCTTGCCTTCTGGTGGCCCATCTCACCTAAGAACCTGCAAGAGAGGATGAACTCCGACATAAGGCTAAAAGAAAGTCCGGTTGGATTCTGTGCTGTAAAGGATGACCAGTTGGCAGGCTTCGTGGGAGTGATGGATATCCCTACGAAAACTGTCTCAGGCGAGATAGAGATTATCGGAGGCATCTGGGCGGTGGCAACCAATCCCGATTTTGCACGGCAGGGAATCTGCAAGACTCTGATGGAGGCGGCTCACGACTATTTTCGCTCACAGAATTACCGCTTCTCCTTCCTCTGCACCATTCGTACCATAATCGCTTTTGCCTTCTACGAGAAATTAGGATATACGGAAGTCGAAGGTGTAAATCAATTCATGGGCGTTTACAAAGTTTTGGATAAAACGGAACAAGAAGGTAAAAATGCCCATACCAACCTCGATCCCGAAAAGATTTATCAGATCTACGAAAAGTCTATGAAAGACAAGACCGGATTTGCAGTCAGACAAAAAGATTTTGTTACCATGTTTGCCCGGCGTAAAAGGTTTGATGAACGAAAATCGATCCAGAAGGAAAAGGGATACGCTTTGGTGTCGGAGAGCCAAAACGTGATTAAGGTCCAGGATTTGGTGGCGCTGGATGATTCCACTTACGGAAAACTTATTGAAGAGGTAGAGCAGGTTACCATAAATGGGGTGATTAACCGTTTGGTTCCGGATGAAAGGCTTCTGGGCATGTATAAATCCAAAGGATATCGGGTTCAAAAAGGAGACAATAGCGTACTAATGGTAAAGAACTTAACAGATGTCGATATTGACAAGGTTTATGCCAACTCTTTTTATATTGGGATACTCGATTGGTTCTAAAATTCCATGAAAGTGAAAAGCGACGGCAAAGCTGCGCCCAAAATCAAACATAAAATCGCCGTTGCCATGCAACTGCGGTATCCTAAAAGACAAATGATTTGCGGAACAGACTGAGCCATGCACCAGCTTTAAGTGCTGCATCTGATTAACAAAAAATTCTGTGGAGATGTCGTGTTCATTGTGACCTATTCTTATAAGGTGCCTAAGAACAAAATAAGATCGTATCTGAATCTGCAAAAAGAAGTCAAAGCCATTTATTTGAAGCATGGCTGTCTATCTTATGAGGTTTTTGAAAAAGCCCAAAAAGATGGAGAATGGATGGAGATCGAGAAGTTTGAAAATAAGAATCATTTCAAAAGGGTGGTTGCCCGGGTGGATAAGGATTCAAAAATCCCGGAACTCTTTCAAAGATTCTGTTCTATCGTCAATATCAAGAAGAATCCGGTGGTTACAAAAGAGTTTGTCAAAAGAATCTAACTTATCTGTCCCACCCAAAATACCTTCCCCTCTAAAACGAAGCGGAGGCAAAACAACTCATGCCCACTGCTTATATAACTTTCTAACAGCGCAAACACCAGCAAAAGAAACCATCGGGTTCAATCGACGAAATGTGAATACCAAATTGTTTTTTTTGCTGAACAAGAGTGAGAACGAGAAACTTGGGGCGTTTTGTTATCTCGAAAAAGACAATTGCCGTCCCCACTTCAATCGACTCTTCCAGATAGATTAAACGCCTGTTGCTGTTTTGTTCCCACCCTTGCTCAGACTTATAATCTTTCTCCGGTGAGAAATGAACACCGGGTAACTTCACCCACACATTCAGCTATCTCCATTTCAATCGATGTTCTCTTTGTCCATGTTCATTTTCGAAGTCACTCTCTTTATTGATTATTCCAGAGAACCAAAAAGGCACAATCGAGAGCCCCTCTTTCCGATGAGACTGATTCGATTGTGCCTTCGACTTACAGGTCCTCATCCTGTACGACAAGGCGACCCACACCCACGTTGTGAGCCTTCCCATAGCTTATTGCCGGTTCATGCTCTTGAAACTTCCAGCTCTAACTTTTGGTCATCTTTTTCTTTCACTCTTTTCTTGACAAGTTCCCCCAGCTTCAGGCGTAATTCATCCAACTTTTTGGACTCAAAGACGCTCTTGGTCTCTTCTAAGATATCGATCGTTTCCATCAAAGCATCCCTCAGCGTGGAAAGCCTGGGGCAATTAAATAAATGACATACTTCTTGCTCCACGGTATTCTGGGCGAGTCCTTCGGCCAGGTGCTTCATATCCGACAGGGCGGCTACGATGTTTCGAAAGGTGAGCTCCAGGAAGGCACCAGAGGGCAAAGAAGACGCGTGCCGATGCGGGCTATTCAATACCGCCTCAATGCCTTGCAGATCCTTACATAAACCTCCGAATCGTCGCTCCACGCTCTGGACCGCACGATACAAGCGGAAGTTCTTAATTGAAGTCTTGACCTGCCCCAGCAGTTGGGCGAACTTAACCGGCTTGATCAGATAGGCTTCCACCGGCAGTTGAATCGACTTCACCGCGGTTTTAACCGAAGGATAGCCGGTCAGCAGGATAACCGGCATTCCTTCGGTAAGACACCGAATCTCGCAGATAAGCTCAAGCTCCCGGTTGCCAGGCATTTTGATGTCAGAGATCAACAAATCGTATCTGGCCTGTTTGAGCATATCCAAGGCGGTTGCGGCGTCCGGAACGCAGTCGCACTCATATCCTTCCATGCGCAAAAGATCAGAAGTGGAGACTAAGAATGTCTCTTCGTCATCCGCAATCAGGATACGACCCAGACTGTCTGTGCGGCGACTCTGTGTTGATTTGTGTGAAGTTCTGTTGGTCATTCTTCTTAGGAAACAAAAAAGGCACAACCAAAATCGTCTCTTTTTAAAGGGACGGATTCGATTGTGCCTTCGACTTACAGATCTTTTTTTCTGCTCGACAAGGCGACCCACATCTGTGTTGTAGGTCTTCTTTCATAGAGTTTTATCGGCATATGCCTTCAAAGCTTTAGCGTCTATTTTACGCCTCCTATCTCATCTCTCCTTGAACAAGCCCCTCCATATCCTTAAGCTACTCAGGGGAGCATATAATTGTTTACATCCCCCCTTTAGAAAAGGGGGGGAGGATTTGAAACTCAGAAAATCCCCCTAAATCCCCCTTTGCTAAAGGGGGATTTCAAGCCAAGCCAAAAACAGGCGTAGGAGAAAAAATCAATGCGAAGCATTCATACGAATAATAAGATGTAAACTGTTTCCTGCTCCTTTTAGTAAGTCTGCAGACATTGTTAAATGCTCCTAACTGCACGATACACTCAGAGGTTCTTAATCGAAGTCTTAACCAGCGCCAACATCTGATCGAAATCAACCGGCTTAACCAGGTAAGCCACCACCCGCAGTTGAACCGCCTGTTTGGTGGTATCGAGCGAAGGAGAGCCGGTCACTAAGATGACCGGCATGTCTTTGGTAATAGACCGAATCTCGCGGATAAGCTCAAGTTCCCAATTGCCAGGCATTTTGATGTCGGCGATCAAGAGGTCGTATTTGGTCTGTTTCAACATGTCCGCGGCGGTTGCGGCATCCCTAGCGCAATCGCACTCGTATCCTTCCCTGCGTAAAAGATCAGCAGTCGAGTGCAAGAAAGTCTCTTCGTCATCAGCAATTAAAATGCGACCCGGATGATCCATGCTCCGTCCCCCCTTTTGACTGTTATTCGCTTGCCAGAAAACAAAAAAGGCACAACCAAAAAACCGTCTCTTTTTGAAGGGACGGGTTCGATTGTGCCTTCGACTTACAGCTCTTTTTTCTGCTCGACAAGGCGACCCACATCTGCCTTGTGGGCCCTTTTTCACAGAGTTTTGTCGGCAGACGTTTTCAAAACTTTAGATTTTATAGCAAACGAATTAAATAAATTGACATAATCCCAGACGGGTCTCCGTCACCCTCCCCCTCGCCCCCTCCCATCAGAGGCTGTATCATAATTGCCTTTAGTGAGCAACCATATAGGATATATTGTAGTTGCCCAATTCATTGGGCGCTCTATGTTGTGCCTGATAAATCAGGCAACTACATTGCGACACAGCCCCTTGTGGGAGATTCGTATGAATGCTTCACAGGGTTAGGTTGAAAATCCCGCCAGAGGCGGGGGTGAGGGGTATGTAAACTTATCGAAGATGCATACGCATTTCTTGCGTTTGTATTAGTTAGCCCCCTACCTCATTTCTCCTTTAACAAGCTCCTCCAGTTTTTGGCGCAGTTCTCCCAGCTTTTTGGACCTGAAGGCGGTTTTGGTCTCCTCTAAAACGTCGATGGTCTCATTTAGGGCATTGGTCAGCGCAGTCAGCTTGGGGCAGTTGAGCAGATGGCATGCTTCCTGTTCACCAGCCTGCAAGGCTAACGCTTCCGTCAAATGTTTCATATCCGAAAGAGCACCCACAATGTTTCTATAGGTAAGTTTGAGGAAAGCATCAACCGGTGTGGAAGACGAGTAACCCGACTTATTTTTCAATACCTCTTCAGTCCCCGCCAGATCCTTAAGCCAATACCTCAGACGTTGATCTATACTCCGAACAGCACGATACACTCGGAAGTTCTTAACTGACCTCTTAACCAGTGTCAACATCTCATCGAAATCAATCGGCTTGACCAGGTAAGCCACCACCGGCAACTGAACCGACTGTATGGCGGTAGTAAGCGAAGGATAACCTGTCACTAAGATGACCGGCATGCCTTCGGCAATTTGCGGCACGTCCTGAATGAACTCAAGTTCCGGGTTGCCCGGCATTTTGATGTCGGCAATCAACAGGTCGTATTCGGCGTCGCGCAGTTTCCCGGCAGCGGTTGCGGCATCCGGCACGCAAGCGCATCGATAACCGTTTCGGCGAAGCAAGTCAGCCGTCGAGTTTAAAAAAGTCTCCTCGTCATCAGCAATCAGGATTTGACCCAAATCAGCCATTTTGCTCCTCCTTTTTTAGCCTTTCCATGGGCAGGACGATACTAAATTTGGTCCCTTTGCCTGTTTTGCTTTCAAAATCAAGCGAACCTCCCATCGCTTCCACCAGACTCTTGGAAACCGAAAGACCCAGACCCAATCCGCCAGTGACCTCAGCACTTTTCGTAGTGAAAAATGGCTCAAAGATATGGGAACGTATTTTTTCGGGGATTCCTTTGCCCTGATCGGAAACCGTAAGGGTAAAGAAATTCTTAGATGCTCCAGCGGTAACCTTGACCATCTTCCCTGGCGGCGAAGCTTCGATGGCGTTCTGGATAACATTAAACAATACCTGTCGAAGTGAACCCTCCGGCATGGTGTCTACAACAGGTGCTTCACCGGTATCGATCTCTATATTCACCTGACGCTCACGACAGCTTGACTCAAGCAGGGCAACCACGTCGCGAATTGTCTCATCCACTGAAAACTGCTTTGTTGGCTCCCTATCCTGCCGATAGAGGTCGAACATCTGATGCACGATGTGGGCGATCCGATCGATCTCCTTCTCAATCCGCCCCACGTATTGGTAATAGGGGTGATCTTTGGGGATGGCATCTTTTATCAGCAGAAACGAGTTTTTAATTCCGCCCAACGGGTTGTTGATCTCGTGGGCAATGCGCGCGGCTATGCGACCCGTGGCAGCCAACTTCTCACTCTCCCGCAGCAACTCCTCCGCCCGCTTGCGCTCGGTGATGTCACGAGCAACACCTCTGGTGCCGACAACTTTTCCATCTTTTACAATGGCGGTGGAATTGAATTCTAACCAGACTTCTTTGCCTTCTTTAGACTTTATTACGGCGACTGCATTCCTTATTTCTCCATGTTTCAAAATTGTTTGAAAATCTTTTAAGGCTTGGGCTTGGTATTTTTCGGGTAGTAAATCTATAAAATTTGTCTTGTATAAATCATCTGAAGTGTATCCAAATGTCTCAAATGCGATTTTATTAGCTGAAGTAAAATTTCCATTAAGGTCGAGGGTATAAACAAAATCATTGATATTTTCTATTAGGTCCCGGTATTTCTCCTCCGACTCCCTCAGCGCCTCCTCCGCCCGCTTGCGCTCGGTGATGTCATCCAGCAAGCCTAAAGTTCCGGTGACAGTGCCCTTGTAGTCAGAAAGCGGAGTGGCAGATACACTGAAATACTTAACTTCACCAGCCTTAGTATAGAGCTTGATTTCATATTTAGATGATTGTCCCCGTTGTCTTTTTTTGGTTTCTTTTCTAAATTTGGCAAATCCCTCTTTATCAGAAATCTGGCTGAGGTTAAGACCCAAAAGTTCTTCCTTAGTATAGCCCAGAAGGTCGGCAAAAGCTTGGTTGGTGAATGTCATGTTTTCATCCAGATCAGTAATGCTAATTCCCTCTTGTGCCGTTTCCACCAGAGTTCTATATTTTTCTTCCGATTCTCTCAGACCCTTTTTTAACTGGCTTTTTTCAATTGCCTTTTTTGCTGCAGAAGGCAAAGCGGCAAATCCATCCTCTGATTTCACAATATAGTCAATGGCGCCTGTCTTCATTGCCTCCACCGCTATTTTCTCATCTCCATGACCGGTTACCATTATGACCGGCAGATCACTGTGTTTATCAGTTATGGTCTTTAAGATGTCCAGCCCGTTGATCTTAGGAAATAGATAATCCAAAAGCAAAAGATCATAGCTGTCTTTGTCCACCTTTTTGAGACATTCCTCACCGGTGGTAGCGCTCTCTATCTCTGCTCCCAGCTCCTCTTTCAAAATCTCGCCCATAAGCTGGATATGGTCGCGATTATCGTCTGCTACCAATATTTTCATATTTGAACTCATATTCTCACCCCCTCGTTTTGATTAACTCCAATTCAATCACCTCTCGGCATGGAGTTGGTTATCATCCAGTAGACCTTTAAATTTTTGATCTTATCAAAAAACTCTTGAGGGTCTATTGGCTTGGTAATATAACTGTTAGCGCCGTTTTTGAAGCTTTTGACAATCTCTTCCTCCTGAGTAGTAGTGGTCAATACGATTACAGGAATGTCTTTAAGCCCGGGATCGGACTTGATGGTTTTCAGCACCTCCTGTCCGTCTATCTTGGGGAGCTTGATGTCTAAAATGATCAGTGTTGGGCGCGGGCTTTTCTGAGGGTCTGCGTACTGACCCCTTCTGAAAAGATAATCTAAAGCTTCCTCTCCGTCCTTTACTACCCGGATCTCATTGACTATGTTGTTTGCGGTCAGAGCCTCGTGTATCAAAAGGATATGATCCGGATTGTCCTCGACCAATAGAATAACTGTATTGCTCTTTGCCATTCTTCCTCCTTTTTTCAGGACTAGCACTTCATCAACAAAGTTTTTGTAAGTTTCTCAATTTGAGTCGAAACAAAGGGTATTATTGATTGCTCCTGGACGGATGTTATCATCCGTCTTCACGTCGGGCTGGATGATAACATCCAGCCGGAGCACAAAAAAGTTACATTTTCTTAGTTGCTGGAACACTACACCTTTTTAGGGATGGTAAAATAGAATGTGCTCCCGACTCCTTTCTGGCTCTCCACCCATACCTTGCCCTGGTTTGCCTCTACGATTTTTTTCACAATAGATAAGCCCATTCCGGTTCCTTCAGACTCAGTATCTTTAAGCTGAGAGAAAACCTCAAAGATTTTATCGTGATACTCTCGCTCTATCCCAATGCCGTTGTCCCGAACAAAAAATGTATAATCAGCTTTATTGTCTTGGCATCCAATCTCCACTTTGGGCTTTTTATCTTCATCTTTGAATTTTACAGCATTGGAAAGAAGGTTATAAAATATCTGATAGAGTCTCTTTTCAGAATAGAATACCTGGGGCAAATTTTCAGGCAAGATGAATTCCACATCCTCAGCGGATAAAGACCTGCTCACCCCACCCCATACGGATTCTATCACCTCCTGAACTGAAATCTCGGTTTTCTTATCCTCTATCCTGCCGATTCGGGAGAGTTCAACCAAGTCCTCAAGCAGACTGGCCATCAAGCTTGCGTTGGCTTGCACCCGGTCGATATAGAAGAGAATTTTTTCATTCAAATCCTCCTGGTGCTTTTTCATAAGCAAAGAACAAAGACCTTGAATAGAGACCACTGGATTTTTCAGGTCGTGGGAAACCATGTAGACAAAGTCTTCCAACTCCTTATTTTTCTTTCTTATCTCCTCCTCTGCCCGCTTGCGCTCGGTGATTTTTCCCACTCGCTTGGCAATATCGTTGATTAAGTTTCTCTCCTCTCTAAGGAAAGGTCCCTCGTCGGTTTCTGGTTTTTCTTCCAAGTAACAAACTTCCAAAAAGCCAAGCTTATCTCCATGCGCCATCATTTCGGCGTCTTGCTTCCAAATGGTTCTCTTGAAGTTGCTGGTTTTGAAGACTCGGTCTTCCAGGACAATTCGGGCACAGGTGATTTCCGGATACTGCCAACCGGGAGGGATGAGATTAACTATCTCTTGAAGGATCTCTTCCAGCGAAATGTCCTGTTTCTCAGCGTGCATGGAAATACCGTAGAGGCAGTTCAGTTCCTTGACCCGCTCGCCAAGATCGTGAGTCCGCTTCTGCAACGCCTCCTCCGCCCGCTTGCGCTCGGTGATGTCGCGGTCGATACCCCTGTAACCCAACAAATTTCCACCTGCGTTAAGAATTGGCACACCGCTCGTCTCGAGCACCACCTGTCGTCCATCCTTGTGAAGGTTCGTGTTCTCCAACTGCTCAAAGGGTTTTCGGGATTCAACTATATTCCTGAACAATCCGGTTACTCGTTCTGCCTCATCCGGGGGCATAAGATCAAACGGCGTCTTACCAATGACTTCCTCCGGCTCGAATCCCAATAGGTCCTTGACTTTCAGACTGGCGTAGGTGTAGATGCCGTTGGGGTCTACTGCCCATACCCAGTCACTGGTAGTCTCGGTCAGAGAACGGAATCTTTCTTCGCTCTCCCGCAGCGCCCCCTCCACCTTCTTGCGCTCGGTGATGTCGAACATTACACCCTGTAGGCAAAGCGGGTTTCCTTTATCATCTCTGGCGATCACTGCATCATCGCTGAGCCATATCGATCGACCGTCTTTGGTGATCATACGATACTCTGAAATAAAGGGCTGGCCGCTTTCATGAGAACGACTTAATTCATCCAGCACTCGCTTGCGATCGTCGGGGTGAAGGTGTTTTACCCAAAAATCAGGGTCGGCTTTATACTCGGCTGGAGAGATGCCCAATATCTTCTCAATCTGCGGGCTGACGTAGAGCGTAGTGCTGGATCCATCCAGTGCTGCGGTATAGGTGATGGCAGGGAGGTGTTCCACCAGCGTGCGAAATTTTATTTCGGATTCAAGCAACTTCTCCTCCGCACGCTTGCGCTCGGTGATGTCCAAAGAGTATTCTATCATCTGGATGACATTCCCTTCATCATCAAAAATGGGGTGGCCGTGAACTTCAACGACTCTGGCATTACCATCTTCATCATAATGAATATGCTCCACAATTACAGATTTTCTGGTTTTCTTCACTTCCTCAAGCGGGCAGAGATGTTCTGCACCTCCACAAGGTTTGCTACGTTTATGAGTGAGAGCATAACAGGTTGAGTGTTCCGATAGACTCCCCAGGTGAGCGGCGAAATTCGCCATCTTAATTCTGTAGTTATTGGCATCTAAAACATAGAAAGGGTGAGCAAAAGATTCAATAACATTAATTAGAAATTCGTTTTGTCCTTTAATTTTTTCCTCTGCCCACTTGCGCTCGGTGATGTCGCGGTCGATGCCTCTGTAACCCAAAAAATTTCCACCTGCGTCAAGAATTGGTACGCCGCTCGTCTCGAGCACCACCTGTCGTCCGTCCTTGTGAAGGTTCGTGTTCTCCAACCGCTCAAAGGATTTCCGGGATTCAACTATATTCCTGAACAATCCGGTTACTCGTTCTGCCTCATCCGGGGGCATAAGATCAAACGGCGTCTTACCAATGACTTCCTCCGGCTCGAATCCCAATAGGTCCTTGACTTTCAGACCGGCGTAGGTGTAGATGCCGTTGGGGTCTACTTCCCATACCCAGTCACTGGTAGTCTCGACCAGAGAACGGAATTTTTGTTCGCTCTCTCGCAACGCTTCCTCAGTCCGCTTGCGCTCGGTGATTTCTTGTTCAAGTTGTTCATTGGTCCTTCTTAATTCGGATGTGCGTTCTTCTACCAGCTCTTCAAGGTGTTCGTGGTATTGCTTTAGTTCCTCTTCAACGCGCTTGCGCTCGGTGATATCTACAAACGAAGCCATCCTGCCTGTATCGTTCCCCTCCTTGTCGGTAACAACTGAGGAGGAGACCTTGACATTGAATACCGTGCCATCCTTACGGCATGCGGCAAACTCTTCAGTTTCCCCTTCTACTCGGTCAATGATAGCCTGCACATCGGAAAATTTCTGAACTTCTTCGGAGGGAAATAACTCAGATGCATACTTGCCAATTACTTCGTCTCTGTCTTCATATTTGAACATCCTTAAAAAGGCAGGATTGGCATACCATATCTTTCCCTTAAGGTCTGTTATGATGACGCCGTTGACTGATGAAGCTATCGCATCGTAGACAACACTTAATTCATCCTCCAACCGCTTGCGCTCGGTGATATCTCCAACCACACTGACCATACCTACGGATTCCCCCATATCGTTCTTCAATAGAGAGACGGTGTGGTCGGTTGGAAATATTTCTCCATTTTTCCGTTTTACCTCGAATTCGAAGCTTGCTGCTTCTTCCTTGTCGAAAGCCTCCTTGATTCGTCTTCCGAACTCTATATAATGTTCGTGGTCGACATGCAGTACCTCTGTGGAGAGATCTACAAGCTCATCCTTGGTATACCCGAACATTTTCTGGGCAGACCTGTTCATGTTTACCAAGGTTCTATCCGGCGTGACCACAAAAACCGCTTCCTCTAAGGAGTTGAAGATGCTGCGCATCCAAAGCTCAGACTCCTGCAGCGCCTCCTGGGCCTGCTTGTGCTCTTCTATTTCCCGTGCCAGTCGCTCGTTGGCTTCCGCCAGTTCGGCAGTGCGCTCTTGCACGCGGTGTTCAAGCTTTCCGTGAGCCTTCCGTAGCGCCTCCTCCGCCCGCTTGCGCTCGGTGATGTCTATTGCAGCACCTTCAATTTTAGTCTTTGAGAGACCTGCTATATTTTTGTTATTCGTTTTCATTCCCGCCTCCTTTTTGGGAATTTTAAGCTCATTAAGAGACTTCGCTTACAAAAGTAACTTGAAGTTGGCGAATTGTCAAACAAAATGTTACCGGGAAAAAATCCCAAAAACCAAAATTACTGGATTCCGGTTGCCTACTAAATCTTATCTTAGGGTAGGTGTGTAAGAAAAGTGGGGACGCTTAAAAAATCTTTTTCAAGCCTTATTCAAGATTCTATAATTGGTGTTTTCCATTTTCGATGATTTTTTCTATCTCTTATTGTTATCGACAAAAAGTGGTGGGGGATAATTTGATAAGTGGTTTTAAAAGCTGAGACGTCTTGACCTCACAGGTTCGGACAGGGGCTTGTCCTGCACTTCGTCCCCCGCCAAAGGCGAGGTGTCGAAGGAAAGGTTCACCCTGAAGGGTTGTATCCCTGTCCGTCAAAGGGGGCGGGGGTGCAACCCCCGCCCCAACAGGGACTCTTGACCTCACCCCCTATCCCCCCCCTCCGGCGGGATTTTCAACATTTTATGGAGAGGGGGTTCATCCTGAGGGGTTCACCCTGAAGGAAACAAAAGGGGGTGAGGTAAAAGGCAGCCGCAACTCCGTTTTATTTCGAACGAATCGCACTTAGGAAAAGTCCCATAATTTTTTATGCACCGCTTGACTTAAAAGTTCATTTAGACTATATTTTGCCGAAGTTTTTAACGTTTGAATCAAGAACTGAGATGATGAAACCCGTAAAAATCAATCCTTTTGCCAAGATGGTTCTGAGTTGGTTCGGCCGGCTACGTTTTAAGCCTGAAGCTTTCACCTTCACCCAGAAAGTGAAAGAGTCCCAAAGCGTTCTTATATGTATGCCCGCCGATGTAGACCGTTTCGCCATGGCCAGAGATCTGCTCTCCACTTTTGTGGATATTTTCCAGGGAAAAGAGATGTTTGTTCTTCTCCCCTTTCTGGAAGCGGAAGGGTATCTTTCCAGCTCCAAAAGATACGGGGTGATCTCCGTTCAAGAGGGGGACTTGAAGATCTTTTCCCTTCCCAGAAAAAAATTCATTCAAAAGTTGAAGCAACATCAGTTTGATATTTCGCTGGATTTAGATTTAGAAGATGGTTTTTTTAATTGTTATCTTTGTATAAGGTGCAAAGTTCCTTTGCGCATAGGATACAAAAGAAAAAATGCCTTTCCCCTTTACAACATTCAGCTGGCGGTCACCAAGGATAGATTCGGCTCCAGAGAGATATATGAAGGGCTGGCAAAGACGCTTGAAAGTTTGTTCTCTGAAAGCGAAAAAGCAAAACCAGAACCTATTTAAACTCATGGAAGGAGCACATGCTCGTATGAGTGCATACGCATTTCTATCTAAGCTTCAGATCTTAGGTTTCAAATCTTTCCCCCAGAAAACCGAGTTGCATTTTGATAAGGGAATAACCGCCATCGTGGGTCCTAACGGTTGTGGGAAGACCAACCTTTTGGACGGCATCAGATGGGTATTGGGCGAGCAGAGAACCACACTTTTGAGATCCTCCAAGATGGAGGAGGTGATCTTCAGTGGCACCAAGGACCTAAAGCCTCTGGGCATGGCGGAGGTGACTTTAGTGATTGAGAATAACCAGGGAATCTTACCCATTGATTACGATCAGGTCACGGTAACCCGCCGTCTTTTCCGCTCCGGTGAAAGCGAATATCTTTTGAACAAAACCCCCTGTCGATTAAAAGACATCTCCGAGCTGTTCTTAGACACCGGTGTGGGAATCCATGCCTACTCGGTCATACAGCCGGAGATGGTGGAGGCCATCCTCTCTGACAAGGCGGAGGAAAGACGCTTTCTGTTCGAAGAAGCCGCAGGCATCACCAAATATAAACACAGAAAAAAAGAGGCGGAAAGAAAACTGGAACATACGGAAAATGATCTTCTACGACTGGGCGACATCCTGTCGGAGGTGGAAAAACAGACTAACTCTCTCAGACGGCAAAAAGGTAAAGCAGAAAGAGTTAAAAAACTGACCGAGGAGATCAAAAACCTTGAGGTCAAACTAAGCCAGAACGAATTTCAAGTCCTGAATGACAAGGAAAAAGAATTGGAGGAGAAGTTAAAAATTGCAACAGATCAGACCCACAAGACCAGCTCCGATCTGGATAAAGAGGAAGCGGAGATAGAAAAACTTAAGCTGAAGCTTCTGGAGCAGGAAAAAGAGTCAGCCTCCATCCAGAGGAGGATCAGCGAACTTTCTGAGAGGGGCTTTCAGATTGAGCGAGAGATCTCGGTAAATCGAGAACGGAAAGCTAATCTGGAAAAGCTAATTGACAAGAATAAACAAGAGACGGAGAATTTGCAGGTTCGACTCTCCTCGGTAATAAGCCAAAAGCAAGAGAAAACAGAAAAGCTAAGCCAGCTTGGTGTGGAAATTCAGTCAAAAAAGGAAGCGTGTGAGAAAGAAGATGAGGTGCTTTTAGCCAATGATGATAAACTTCAGCAAATGAAAGAAAAGCTGGCAAAACTTTCCATAGACTGGCAGGAGTTGAATGATAATTTAAACAAGCTGAGAAGTGAGGAGGAAAATACAAAAACTCAAATCGAAGAGTTGAAACAGCGAGAGACCATCTTCACCGAAGAAATGCAGTCCATTCAACAGAAAACCAACGATATTTCCGAAAGGTTGAAGAATCTAACTTCGGTGGATGAAGATAGAAAAAGAGTGCTGGATGGCAAAATCGAAGAGGCAAAGCTTTTGAAGCAGAAAATCGAGCAGAATCAATCTGACTTGGCTCAGCTCGGTTCGGAGGAAGCGAACACAAGATCGCTGCTGGAGGGAGAAAAAGCCAGGTTGGAGATGCTGCAACACATCTCAATACATTATGAAGGATATGGTGAAGGGGAAAAATCGGTGCTGTCTGCCAAGGAAAGACTTTCCGGGATCATCGATACGGTAGCAAATTTGGTCACCACAAAACCTGAATATCTGAAAGCGATTGAGTCGGCATTGGGAGAGGCTCTTCAATTCATAGTTTGTCAGAATGAAAAGTCAGCTTTGGAGGCTATCCAATATCTGAAAAGAGAAAAAAAAGGAAGGGCAACTTTCCTGTCTCTGGACAGAATCAATGCTATAAAGCTCGATTCGCCTAAAATCGATCCGAAGGGTTATCCTGAGGTGACCGGATGGGCATCCGACCTGGTCGAATGTGAGCCAATCTACAAAAAGATCGTAGACCTGCTTTTGGGAAACGTGATTCTGGTAAAGACTTTGGATGAGGCCCTAAAACTCTCCTCCCGGATAGAACCTGGCTTTCATCTTGTCACCCTGGAGGGAGAGATAATGAAAACGGAAGGTAGCCTCTCCGGAGGTTCACCCAAAAAGATCTCCCTTCTGGGAAGAGAACTTGAGGTTCAGAGATTGGAAGAGAAAGTATCTGAATTAGACAAAAAGCTTAATCAGTTGCAGATAGAAAAGGTAACAAAGGAAAACGAAGAACAAAAATTTCAAAAGTTACTTTCGCAAACTTCAATTGAAACAGAGGAGTTCACCAAAGAGATTCAACAGTCTGAGATTGAGATCAAGACCCTTGAGTCTGAAAAAGAAAACCTGGGGAAACGACGGTATGAGCTTGAAACACTTACTCAAGAGATTGCTGAAAGAATAGATGAACTGAATCAGAAAGTTGAAACACAGAACCAGAGCATCACGGAGCACCAAGATCAGAAAGAAAAACTCTCTTCTCATATAGAAGAAGAAAAACAGTTGTTGGAGAAAACCGAGGCATTTCACACGGAGAGTTTTAAAAAGGCTAACCAGCTCAAAATTGAACTGGTCTCTTTACAGGGAAAAGAGGAGCAGATAAAAAATGAGGCGACCAGACTTTCGGAGTTGGTCTCGGAGATAAAAAACACTCAGGTGGAAAAAGAAAAAGAGTCTGAAGATTCCTCAGAAGAAATCGAAAAAATCGCCCAGATTATCATTGAAAAGGGAAAAGAGTTGAAAGAGAATTTTGAAAAGATCGAAGAAGGAAAGGCAAACTTAAGTTCATTCGTGGAAGATCAAACCCGATGGCGGGAGAGTTTGAACCTCAAAGAGAAAAATCTTAAAAACTCACGTGATGCCAAAGAAAAGGTTCAAGACCAACTACATCAACTGGAGATGGAGAAGGTGGAACTCTCCTCCCAAGCTAAAAATATCAAAGAGAAAATCTGGGAAGAATATCAGATAGATCTGGAGAAGCTTGATCCTTTGACTCTGTCAGAGACAGAGGGTATGGAAAGCCTGAGGGAGAAGGTGAATACGTTAAAAGATAGATTAAAATCCATTGGAGCGGTTAATCTCTTAGCTTTAGAAGAATATCAGTCTGCCAAAAAGAGGTTGGACTTTTTGCAGAATCAGGTTAAGGATCTGACTGAGGCAAAGGAGACTTTGACCTCCACTATCGTCAAGATCAACCATACCGCCAGAACGCTTTTTACCCAGACCTTTGAGCAGATCAAGGGTAACTTCCAGAAGGTTTTCGAAGAGTTATTCGAAGGAGGAGAGACTGATTTGAGATTGGCAGAATCAGAAGACCCACTGGAGTCTCCCGTTCAGATATCTGCCCGTCCCTTTGGCAAAAGGCTTCTGAACATCTCTCAGCTCTCCGGCGGGGAAAAGGCCTTAACCGCCATCGCTTTACTTTTTGCCATCTATCTGGTGAAGCCCAGTCCCTTCTGTATCTTGGATGAGGTGGATGCCCCTTTGGATGACGCAAATATCACCAGATTCTTAAAGCTGATAAAACACTTCAGTTCAAACACTCAGTTCATCCTTATCACTCATAACAAGCTTACCATGGAGGCGGCGGATATCCTCTATGGAGTCACCATGGAACAGCCGGGAGTATCAAAGATCGTGTCGGTAAAGTTTGAGAAGCACGAGGTGGTGACAAAATAGAATTCAAACATCAATTCAATCAGAGTGGTATCTAAACACTTACATTCGTTGTTGTTGCTGGGTACCTTACCCCGCAACATACGTATGCATTCATACGAATTTCTGGTTCGGGGTGAGGGTTCACCCTGAAGGGCATCCCGAACCAACCCTTAAAATAGACTTGAAAATAACGAGGCATTCGTGAAATTCTCATTGGAAAAGCTGAAATCCGGTCTCTCCAAAACCAAGGGAAATCTTCTGGGAAAAATCTCCCAGGCGGTGAGACTGCATAAAAAGATCGATCAGGAACTTTTAGATGAACTGGAGGAGATTTTGATTAAGGCGGATGTGGGGCCATCCACCACCGCCAAGATAGTTGAAGGTCTAAAAAAAGAAGCTACAAAGAATAAAATAGAGGATTCAGAAAAAGTTACTGATCTTCTGAAGGATCAAGTTGCCTCCATTCTGACCGCAGGAGAAGCTTCTAGCAACGATCTTTGTTCTCCGCACGTGATCATGATGGTGGGAGTTAATGGCACTGGAAAGACCACGTCAATCGCCAAGTTAGCCAAGGATTTTAAGAATCAGGGCAAAAAAGTTTTAGTGGCGGCATGTGACACTTTCCGAGCCGCTGCCGGAGAACAGCTCGGAATCTGGGCAGAGAGAGTGGGAGTGGAGATGGTCAGAAGTATGCCCAATCAGGATCCTGCCTCGGTCGCCTTTGACGCCATAAAATCCGCCTGTGCCAGAGAATTTGACGTGGTGATAGCTGACACTGCCGGAAGACTACATACCAAAATCAATCTGATGGAGGAGCTAAAAAAAATCAAAAGAGTGATAGGAAAGGCTCTTTCGGGAGCACCCCATGAGATTCTTCTGGTGATAGATGCTACCACCGGACAAAATGGCTTATCACAGGTGAAGATGTTTAATGATGCGGTGGGAGTTACCGGAATCTTTTTGACCAAACTGGATGGAACTGCCAAAGGGGGGATAATGATCGCCATAGCAGACGAGTTTAAAGTGCCGGTGAAATATGTGGGACTGGGTGAAAAACCGGATGATTTCCAGAGATTCGATCCAGTCTGGTTTGCTGAGGCTTTGTTTAGCTAAACAGCGAAAACAACCGTTTGATTTATGGTAGACAAGCTGTGGTTTTCTTTTAATAAGAGACCTACTATAAAGTGTCAAGAGGATTTCATGAAAATGAGTTATCGAAGCTCGGTTAACGTTGGCGAAGCTCGTATCGATGCTGGAGGCTTGAAGTTGGAAGCTGGAACATCTAACTGTATGAAGCGATCTTCGAGTGTCGAGTTTCGAGCCGACGAGCTTCGTTACGAGCCTCGACAACAATGCGAAGCATTCATACGAATGCCCGAGCATCGAGCCTTATTAAAGAGGTGGTTATATGATAAAAGAATTAAGGGTTAAAACCTCAAGCCGGGTGGAGTTGATTGACATTACCCATCTGGTTGAGAAGGCAGTCTCAGAAGCTAAGATCAAATCTGGTTTATGCACCGTATATGTTCCCCACACCACTGCGGCGGTGACCATAAACGAGAACGCTGATCCCTCAGTCAGGCGCGACATCACCTCCGAACTTAACAAAGTCATCCCATTCGATGACAACTACTCGCATCTGGAAGGTAATGCCGCCGCTCACATAAAGAGTAGCATCATCGGCTCCTCAGAAACGCTGTTGGTAGATGGGGGAAGTTTGGTTCTGGGCACCTGGCAGGGAATCTATTTCTGCGAGTTCGATGGGCCGCGCAGTCGAAAAGTTATAGTAAAACTGATAGAAGGCTGAAGAATGGGTGAGCCTATTTGGGTTGACGGCGGACAAATTCCAGGTGTTAAGAAATTATACAGATTGCCGATAAAAAAATCAGGGCAGGAAATTCGTAACCATCCTTCCGAGGATAGCTAGTTGAGTGAGAAAGCTGCCTCGCTTTTACTGCTCAACTGACTATCCTCATTTTTAGTCTCTTCTCATGTTCAAGAATTAATATTCCGAATCGAAATTGATTTAAACCTCTCCCCTATCTCCAACTTCATTCCTGATTTTGACCGACGTTATATTATGCACCTTTGACTCAAATTGAGTTTCGACCTTCCATTGTGGAAACCTGAAGGTTTCCGCTACATTAGATTTCTAAATGCGGGAAACATGGTAGGTAGAGCTGCGTCCAGACGAGCGAACGCTCCCACCTGGGGAAGCCCCCAGACGCCCACCCGTAAGGGTGCCGGGGCTCGTCTGAGCCCGCCTGCCCAGACGGTCACCCGTATGGGTGGGCGAAGCTGCCCGACACTGAACAAATGTAGCAACAAATGTCCAAAATAAACCATATTCACATCAGGAAGCCTAAATTACACACAGAAAAACCTTGACTTAACATGTGATGCAGGCTATAATAGAAAAAATTTGGGCAATGAATAAAATCTAACGGCGTAAATTGGAAAATGACCCTGAATAGCAATGAGTGAGAACGATAAAATAAGGAAACTTGATGATTTTGGGGACGGTTTTATTCATGGACTCAAGCCTCTGCGAGCGTTAGACCTCTCCCAGGTAACCAGCTTTGAAGAATTGCTGGTTCAGATGTCAGATACCGCTTTTGGGGCAAGAAGTTTAGGTGAGGCTTTCGAAGTTTACACTTCCATGTTAAAAGATCCCGAATGTTTCATCGTGGGCACCTTCTCGGGAGCCATGACCATGGCTAAGATGGGACTGGTCTTATGTGAGATGATCGACCGGGGTTTTTTGGATGCGGTGGTCGCCACCGGAGCTCTGGTTATGCATGGTCTGGTGGAAAATGTGGGAGCCGCTCATTTTAAATATGAAGGTAACTTGGATGATGACCAGCTTTATAAGCATGGTTACAACCGAGTTTACGATACCATCGAGGCTGAGAAAAATCTGAGGGACACTGGGTTTATTCTGGATAAGATATGGAAAGGCATGGATCACCAGGTCCCGTGCTCAAGTTTTCAACTTTTGCAGAAAGTAGGAGAGCATCTCTCTAAAAACGAAAAAGGGCGGGGCATTCTCAAGAGCGCATTTGAGAGAAAAATTCCGGTCTACATTCCCGCTTTCACCGACTCAGAGCTAGGTTTGGATTTTGCCATTTACAATCGGATAAGAGGTGAGCAAAAGAAACCTCCCCTTCGTTACGATCCTTTTCTTGACCTGCAGGATTATACCAGAAGAATCAAGGAGGCAAAGTACACGGGAATCTTTACCATCGGAGGAGGGGTTCCCAGAAACTGGAGCCAACAGGTGGGGCCCTATCTGGAGGTTATCTATCGCAGGTTCGGTGAGGGGAATGAATTGAATCGTTTCAAATACGGGGTAAGAATCTGCCCGGAACCTGTGCACTGGGGTGGACTTTCCGGATGCACTTACAGTGAAGGTGTCTCCTGGGGGAAATTTGTCCCCAAAAAAGAGGGAGGAAAGTGGGCCGAGGTGCTCTGTGATGCCACCATTGCCTGGCCCATATTGATAAAAGCAACAGTCGAGCGCTTCGATCGTGAAAGTTTCAAGCGCCAAAAATCCTTGATTTAAATCTCACAAGTGGCTAAGCAATTGAAGCGCAGACCCTTAGGGGAAAAGTTCAGCAAAGCAGTACTCAACCCAATAAAATAATGTTGGGATGGACAGCATGGCTGATTTAATGTTGACAAACTCAAGGGAAAGCTTATATTAAGAATGTGATGCCGGTTCACTTCTCAGCCAAAAGTAAATTATTACGTTTTCTTGTTAATATACAAGACTTTCGTTCCGATTCTTCGTATGAAAAGGGAGAAAGAACCATAGAGAGGAAACTCCTATGAGTGGCAAGGGTCAAGTAGAAAAAAGACAAGAAAAAATCAAGGAGCTGGAAAAACTCCGAGAATCAAAAGTGATCGTGTATATGATGGGTGATAGAGCTCCGACGAATTTGTTTCACACGCGAATTGCCCTTGATGTGACTCCCAAATTTTTCAAACAGTTCCAGCTGATTGGTAAAACAAAGAAACTTTCTCTGTTTTTATACAGTACTGGCGGTGTTATAGATGCCCCATGGCCTTTAGTTAATTTAATAAGAGAATATTGTGATGAATTTGAAGTCTTAATCCCCTATAAGTGTCTTAGTGCCGCAACTATGGTTGCCCTTGGCGCTGACAAAATCGTGATGACTCCTATAGGTCAGCTAAGCCCTGTTAATCCGACGGGAACTTTTCCAGGCGAAGCGGGGAAGCCAGTGCAGTTTTCAATCGAGGATGTTCTGGGATTTGTCGATTTCGTTAAGGACAAAATAGGGATAAAAGAACAGGAACCATTGAAGGAAAGTTTGCACGCTTTGGTTTCAGAAATAAAGCCATCAATTTTGGGATCAATAAATAGAACGCATTCCCTAATAAGGAGGCTCTCGGAGAATCTCTTGAAATTACACATAAAAACTATCGATAAAGAAAAACAAATCAAGGGAATAGTCGACAACTTGACGCACCTCTTGTTCTCCCATTTGCACTTTGTTAATAGAAGGGAAGCCAGAGATGTTGTAGGGTTTGGGGATTTCGTTGAATATCCCCCGGAGAACCACGAGCAAGCAATGATGGCTTGTTATTACGCTTATGCGGAAGATTTGGAGCTGGATAAGCCATTTGTTCCGGAACAACTCTTATCGGAGGGTCAGACAAGTGTAAACTACAATACTATGCGAGCTTTTATTGAAAGCACCCTCTTGACTCATATATTTGAATCAGATATGATAATTTCCAAAAGAGATCAACAGGTAAATGTCAATGTCACATTTCAGGGCTGGCGTGAATACGAGGTTACTAAAAAAAGGGAGTAGACATGTGTACAGATGCATTCTCATCCAAATCAGATACCATAGAGATTGAGGAAAAAAATTACTCTTCAGGCTCTCTGCTTGATGCCCCTGTCCTCTCAGCCGATAGCACAGCAAGCATCATGTCGTTACCTGCTCTCAGGATTACTTTTCCTTCACAGCCTTCGGTCATCGAGGAGGAAGACCAATCATGGTATTGGACACGTGCTTGGCAAGAGATGGAAAGAAAGGCAGATGAGGATGTGCGCAAGGGGAATTATCAAACATTTAATTCAATGGATGATTTTATTGCCTCGTTAGATACTTAATGCAGTACCGCAAGTTAACCCAGTTCCAGAAATCTTATGCTAAGCTTCCAGAGGCTATAAAAAAGAAAACCCAGAAAGCTTTCGAGTTATTCAAGCGTGACAGGAGACATCCTTCGCTAAACATTAAACTTATTCAGGGACAAACAAGAAAGATCTACGAAGGCAGAATTAACAAATACTATCGATTTACCTTTGAACAAGTGAATGACACCATATACTTCAGAAATGTTGGGAGGCATGACATTATAAATGACGCTCCATAATTCTCTCAGCTTTTCTCATTCGCTTCGACATTTCTCATGAGCGTCTTTGCTTTCCCCTTCCCTAATTATAGATACTGGTTTCAAACACACCTCAATCTTGTCACCTAATTCTTTTTGCCCCAATTTTCTAATCATATCGGGAATCGACCCCGATGTTTCTGTTCGAGATCCAATCCCGAATATCTCTCTGCAGACACTGAGGAAAGACCATGGCACCGCTCTACTTAGTGCAAAAATAAGGTTTCTTAAAAAAGCAGGTTTAAAAATGCTTGACTTGCTTCATGTGAGATATTATAATAAAAAACCTTTTGGAGCAAGCTCTGTTTGACAAAAAGATGGGCGAATAAAGAAAAAATGAGCACTCTCACAGCGTGAACAAAAAAAAGGATGATAAGTATTCGACTTACCGTCAGATGGGGATTTTGACCACTATCCCCATACTCATGATGGTGGCACCCATACTGGGATACTACATCGGACATTTTTTAGACAAAAAACTGGACACCGCTCCTTATCTAGAGTATGTTTTCATATTCTTTGGATTTGTAGCCGCCGGCAAGGGAGTTTACGATCTGATCAAGAGAGCAAGTCAGACAAAATAAGAAAACCGCTCCCGCCTTTGGTGGTTCGGCTTCGTTCCCTTCGACCTTGCTCTCCTCGAGTCTGAGCGACCTCGGAGTCGAAGACAGGGACAGTGAGCAAAGTCGAACTGTCACCACCCTGAGCCTGTCGAAGGGCGGGATTTCCAAATTTTTGACCATGGGTGTAGAATTCATTAATAGAGTGATAAAGACCTCACTGGTGCTAGCAGTTTTGGGCTTTCTTTTCGTCACCGTTTATTATGATTTCAAATTTGGAGCAGGTATTCTAGCCGGAACCATCTGGGGAAGTTTGAATCTTCTGTTCTTAACCCACTTGATCACCGAAGTCTTCTCACCGGGCAAAGAGGTCAGGAAAGGCAAAGTGATCATAATAGCTCTGGTTAAATTTCCTTTGCTGTATGCAGTTGGCTATCTTCTGTTAAGAATAAATTATTTCCCCGCCATTAGTTTGCTTTCAGGATTCACTCTCATATTTGTGGTGATGTTCTTGAAAGCTCTGGGAAAATGGGTTCTCTCTTTGGATTCAAATGAGAAGAAGAAAATGGCTTCAACCAATCAGGTGGAGGATCAAAAAACGGGAGAGGTTTAAGGTTTAAGTGTCATGTATACATACATCGTAGACTCAAAAATATACATACATCGTAGACCTTAATGGCAATCTATATACATACATCGTAGACTCACTTTTATAACTTCCTATACTGATCTCCCAAAAGAAGGAGGT
>Ga0209979_1000910_pt1 | contig 35659 bp, 33 predicted proteins | sample AnhtaG_FD_183114 | JGI IMG/M metagenome (GOLD analysis project Ga0209979, IMG submission 183114) | Deep subsurface microbial communities from Anholt, Denmark to uncover new lineages of life (NeLLi) - Anholt_01485 metaG (SPAdes) (version 2) | ecosystem: Environmental > Aquatic > Marine > Oceanic... | reverse complement strand
GGTGAGGGAGGCAGCGGTAGCCGCCGGGGCGGAAGATGCGGTGGTGAGCGAGGTGTGGGCCAAGGGCGGCGAGGGGGGTGCGAAGTTGGCGGAGGCGGTGGTGGCCGCCTGCGAGAAACCCTCTCAGCTGAAATTCCTCTACCCTCTGGACATCCCCATCAAGGAGAAGATAGAGGCCATCGCCACCAAGGTCTATGGAGCGGATGGGGTTGACTATTCGGCTGCGGCGGAGAGGAAGATCAACCTCTACACCAAGTTTGGCTATGACAAGTTGCCTATCAATATGGCCAAGACCCACCTCTCCCTCTCCCACGACCCAGCACGGAAGGGCGTGCCCAAGAACTACACCCTGCCTATCCCTGACATCAGGGCTTCGGTAGGTGCGGGCTTCCTGTATCCGCTCTGCGGCGAGATGCGCACCATGCCCGGTTTGCCTTCGCGCCCCGTTTTCATGGAGGTGGATATCGATGAGGAGGGGAAGACGGTAGGGCTCTTCTAAAGCCTCTCCCTTGGAGGGGGTGCCGAGAGTACCCCCTCCCCTTTTGACCTAATTGCACCTTAATTATCCACTTTGACAAAAGGGTCGGTTGGAGGCATAATTAAGAGTAGGACCTTTTCTCTTGCGCTAGTTCACAATTGAGGAGGTGAAAATTGGCGGAGCGGGTTATCTATGAGGTGCCTTCTCTCTACGCCGACCACCATGTGGTGGCGGTGCGGAAGGCGTTGGCTGATTTGGAGGGGGTGGAGGAGATCGAGGTTAGCGCTGCCTTCCAGGAGGTGAGGGTCTCTTATGATCCTGAGAAGAGTTCGCCCTCAGCCATCGAGGAGCGGCTGAAGGAGGCGGGTTATCCCCCCGGTGAGGAGGGGATAAGCCTCCCCTTCCAGAGCGGGAAGGGGGATCCAGCCTGGAAGAGCCTAGGCCTGCGCGAGATCCATACCAACCCCGTCGATCTGGAGATGTCAGGCGAATTCCGGCTATATTAGGCCACTTATGTAGGCTTGTCGGGGAATGGATAGCCTTCTATGGAGGAGAATAGTATGAGTGATAAGAGAAGCATGGACCCCGCGGCGGTAGAGATGTTGAAGAGGGCGGAGGAGATGCACCTCTCCACCGCCTTTAGCCGCGCGGAAGAGATGAAGCCTTGTCCCATCGGTGCTGATGGTCGCTGTTGCAAGATCTGCAACATGGGCCCCTGTCGGTTGGTGAAGGAGGGTCAAACGGGGATCTGCGGAGCCACACTGGAGACGGTGGCAGCCCGGAACTTGGCTCGGGCCATCGCCGCTGGCGCATCAGCCCACTCTGACCACGGGCGAGATATGGCCTTTGCCCTCATCGCTGTGGCTAAGGGCGAGGCCCCTGGCTATGAGATCAAGGATGTAGGGAAACTTTTGGCTGTGGCCCGGGATATGGGGCTCGAGACCGAGGGGCGGGAGGTGGAAGAGATAGCGCTGGAAGTGGGGCAGGTGGCGCTCTCTCAGTTCGGCCAGCAGCGGGGGGAGTTGATCTACCTATCCCGCGCTCCTGAGCCCCGCCAGGAGATCTGGCGCAAGTTGAAACTGGCCCCCCGGGGGATAGATCGGGAGGTGGTGGATATCCTCCATCGGACTCATATGGGGGATGACCAGGATGCAGAGCATATCCTGCATCAGGCGCTGCGCTCTTCCCTAGCCGACGGCTGGGGGGGTTCCATGATCGCCACCGACGTCTCCGATATCCTCTTTGGCACCCCCAGCCCTCTGGTCACCAAGGTGAATCTGGGCGTGCTCAAGGAAGACGAGGTCAACGTCGTGATCCATGGTCATGAGCCCACCCTATCCATGGCCGTGGTCGATGCTACCAGGGACCCGGAACTGATCGAGTACGCCAAATCAAAAGGGGCCAAGGGGATTAACATCGCTGGCATCTGTTGCACCTCTAACGAGACGCTGATGCGTCAGGGGGTGCCCTCGGCGGGGAACTTCCTCAATCAAGAGTTGGCCATCATCACTGGTGCCGTTGAAGCGATGGTGGTGGATGTGCAATGCATCATGCAAGCCCTCTCCGACCTATCGGATAAATTCCATACCAAGTTGGTTACCACCTCTCCCAAGGTGAAGATCAAGGGGGCCACCCATATCGAATTCGACGAGCATCGAGCCCCTGAGGTGGCGAGGGAGATCGTGCGCCTGGCTATCGACAACTATCCAAATCGGGGGGAGGTACATATCCCCGAGGTGCTTGCCGATCTGGTTCCCGGCTTCTCCCATGAGTATATCCGATATATGCAAGGAGGCTATTACCGGGCCTCCTTCCGGCCCCTCAACGACGCGGTTATTGCTGGGAGGGTGAGGGGCGCGGCCGGGGTGGTGGGTTGCAACAACCCCCGGGTCTGTCAGGATGAGGCCCATCACTATATCGTCACTGAACTGCTGAAGAACGATGTCTTGGTGGTCCAGACCGGTTGTGGAGCCATCGCTAATGCCAAATACGGACTATTGCAGGGTGAAGCCGCTTTGGAGTACGCCGGCCCTGGCCTGCGGGAGGTATGCGAGACCATCGGTATCCCGCCGGTGCTCCATATGGGCTCCTGCGTGGATAATACCCGCATCCTCACCGTCCTCACGGAGATGGCTACCGAGGGCGGCTTGGGCAGCGATATCTCCGATATCCCCGGGGTGGGGATCGCGCCCGAGTGGATGAGCGAGAAGGCGTTGGCCATAGGCGCTTACTTTGTGGCTTCAGGCGTATATGTCCTCTTCGGCGTGGGCTCTCCGGTGGAGGGGAGCGAGGAGGTGACGAGGCTCATTAGCCAGGGTTGGGAGGAGAAGGTTGGAGGGAAGTTGGAGTTTGAGCCCGACCCGGGAAAGATCGTGGAGAAGTCACTGGAGCATATAGACAAGAAGAGAAAGGCCTTAGGCCTAGTAGAATACGATCCCAGCCGCTTCGGCCGCAGCGGCGATCGCCGTATGCAGGAGTGGCTGGAGCGACGAGAGAAAGGTGAGCCGGTGAGCCTTTACAAAGAGGCTGCACTTTAGTTTTTGGGAGGAAGTTATGTCTAGATTTATAGCCACCAGAGCGATTCGAGGGGCGAACCGTATCGTCCAGGAGGCTGAGGATCTCCTAGAGGAGGCTTTGGCTGAGCACGGACCGGATACCAAGGTCACCTTCCCCAACACCGCTTACCACCTACCGGTGATCTTAGGCCTCACTGGCAGGGAGGTAGCGACATTGGGGGATCTGAAGCCGGCCTTGGCACAGGCCGGATCCCTCTTGCACCCTGTGCCACGGGATCAACTGTGGACCCCCTATCTAGGTGAGGCCCTGGACGGTGGCGTGGCCACCTTGTTGGCCGAGGAAGCCATCATGGGGATAAAGTATGCCCTCGGTGAACAGCCGGAGAGGCTGGATGGTTATCCCGACCTGGTAACCGCTGGTGGCGAGGGATACTGCAATGGTCCCATTGATGATGTGCAGTTACGCGCCTGGGGCATCCAGTTGGTGGATGGGCGTATGCCTGGCTTCGCCGCTATTGTAGGCGCTGCCAGGTCCAACGAGGTCGCGGTGAAGATCGTGCGGGAGCTCCAGATGAGGAATATCCTGGTCTTCCTCTGCGGCAACGTTGACGGGCGGAGCATCATCCATCAGTTGCTGGAGGAGGGGGTGGAGTTGGGCTATGATACCTACATCATCCCCTTCGGTACCGACACCATCAGCGCCATCTATCCCCTGGGCTTCGCCACCCGCTCAGCCCTCACCTTCGGAGGGATGAAAGGCGGCCAGGCGAGGGAGATCTTGCTTTACAACAAGTTCCGCGTCTTCGCCTTCGTTTTGGCCTTGGGTGAGGTGGATGACCTGAAGTACGCCACGGCGGCGGGAGCCATAAGTTACGGCTTCCCGGTCATCGCCGATACGGTGATACCGGAGATCCTTCCCACCGGCATCACCCAATATGAGCATGTCATCTCCATGCCCTTCGATGATATCGAGGGCCAAGACGACCTAGAGCGCGCCGAGAGGTTGGTCCAGAAATGTATCGAGGTGCGAGGGGTGAAGGTGAAAATCGCCGAAATCCCCATCCCTGTCCCCTACGGCTCGGCTTTCGAGGGAGAGCGAGTGCGCAAGGATGACATGCGTATCGAGTTCGGCGGTAAGAAAGCGCGTGCTTTAGAGTATCTCCTTATGAGAGACCCCGATGAGATCGAGGATGGAAAGATCGAGTTGGTCGGTCCTGACTTCGATGAGGTCGAAGAAGGTGGAGCCATGGACGTGGGCATCGTGGTCGAGGTAGGGGGACGCAAGATGCAGAAGGATTTCGAGCCGGTCTTGGAGCGCCAGATCCACTATTTCCTCAACGCCGCTTTCGGCGTGCAACACATCGGGCAAAGGGACATCGCCTGGATACGCATAAGCAAGATGGCTGCCGACAAAGGGTTCAGACTGAAGCATTTCGGCGAGATCCTATATGCCCGTTTCAAGGGTGAGCCCTGGAATAGCATCGTGGACAAGGCGCAGGTCACGCTTATTACCGACCCGGAGGAGATGAAGAGGTGGCTGGGGCTGGCTCGTGAGGCTTATGACGAACGGAACGTCCGTGTGGCGGGCCTGACCGACGATGCGGTAGAGGAGTTCTATTCCTGTACCCTTTGCCAGTCTTTTGCCCCCACCCATGTGTGCGTCATCTCGCCAGAGCGGCTAGGACTTTGCGGGGCCTATAACTGGCTGGACTGCAAAGCAGCCAACCAGATCAACCCCACTGGCCCCAACCAGCCCATCTCCAAAGGAGAGTGTCTGGATCCAGAGGTGGGGCGTTGGAGCGGGCCTGAGGAGTTCGTGTATCAGCATTCTAACCAAAGCGTAGAACATGTCACCATGTACTCCATCATGACCGATCCCATGACCGCCTGCGGATGCTTCGAATGTATGGTACTAGTCATCCCCGAGGCCAATGGCGTGATGATAGTTTCACGAGAAGACCCCAGCATGACCCCGGCTGGCCTGACCTTCTCCACCATGGCTGGCATGTTCGGTGGTGGCTTGCAGACACCAGGAGCCATGGGGGTTGGCAAGTACTATCTGACCAGTCCCAAGTTCATCTCCGCCGACGATGGGTTCAAACGGGTGGTCTGGATGTCCTCCTTCCTCAAGGAAACGATGCCTGAGGAGTTCAAGGCTGTGGCCGAGAGGGAAGGCATCCCAGACCTCATCGATCGCATCGCCGACGAGCGCAGCGTGACCACTGTTGAGGAACTGCTTCCCTGGCTGGAGGAGCATGACCATCCGGCCTTGAAGATGCCGCCCATCCTTTGAGAAGAAAGGGGTTAAGGAATTCGGACTCCGTGGCTACCAGGGGGCACGCCTTCGGTGGAGGTGAGGCCCCCTTCTTCCCTAACCGATGAAGGAGCGCTATATGGCAGAAAAAGTCGAGATCCCGGTTCAGAAGTGGAGTGGTAGGGTGCGCGAGGTCACCTTGGGTGCTACCAAGGAGGAGGGTGGAACCCGCACCCGAAGCGTGACCGTGGGGGGAGAGGCGACTTTACCCTTTCTCCATTTCGAGGGGGAACTCCCCCACCCGCCTCGCATCGCCATAGAGATACAAGACAAGAAGCCTGAGGAGTGGTCGCCTCTTCTGCTTAAGGCGTGGGAGGAGGTGATTGATTATCCCGCCGCTTGGGCCAAGAAGGCCGAGGAGAGAGGCGCAGATCTCATACTCCTAAGGCTTAGCCTCGACGATGCCCAGGGGGAAGAGAACACGCCGGAGAAGGCCAAGAGTACGGTCAGAAGAGTGCTTGCGGCTACCGGTCTGCCCCTCTTGATCTTCGGGCCGGGCCAGGTGGATAAGGATAACGAACTCTTGGTGGCTGTAGCCGAGGAGGCAGCGGGGGAGAGGGTGGTTTTGGGCGTCTGCGAAGAGAAGAACTACCGTACCATCGTGGCTGCAGCCTTGGCCCACGGTCACCTGGTCGATTCTCGCACCCCTATGGATGTGAACTTGGCCAAGCAATTGATCATCCTCATCCACGACATGGGCCTGCCCTTGGATCGCATCTTGATGGACCCCTCCACGGGGGCCTTGGGGTATGGGATCGAGTACGGCTACTCGGTGATGGAGCGGCTTCGTTTGGCGGCTCTCCAAGGCGACACCATGACCCAGCAGCCGATCCTAGTGACCCCCGGTGAGGAAGCCTGGCGAGCCAAGGAGGCCAAGGTGGAAGAGGGTATCCCTGAGGCCTGGGGCGATTGGGAGGAGCGGGCCATCATGTGGGAGACGATGACCACCACCGCTCTCATCGAGGCGGGCGCCGATGTAGTGGTGATGCGCCATCCAGAGTCGGTTCGCCTGGTCAAAGAGGCGATAGATAAACTGTGGGTGAAGGAGGGGTGAGGGATGACTCTCACGGGTTTGGATATCTATAAACTTTTGCCCAAGACCAACTGTAAGGAATGCGGATACCCTACTTGCTTGGCCTTCGCCATGAAGTTGGCGGCCAAGCAGGCGGAACTGGCCGCCTGCCCTTATGTGACCGAGGAGGCGAAAGCCCAACTGGCTGCCGCAGCCGCACCTCCTATCCGCTTGGTGACTATAGGCAGGGGCGAGAGGAAGGTAGAGGTGGGGAACGAGACGGTGCTCTTCCGCCATGACAAGACCTTCTTCCACCCTCCGGGGCTCATGGTGCGAGTCAAGGATACCCAGCCCATAGATATGATCGAAAAGAGGGCCCAGGAGGTGGACGGCTACTCCGTGGACTATGTGGGCCTGGAACTCCGCTTCGACGGCTTAGCGGTGGAGAACGCCTCCGGTGAGGCCTCCGCCTTCGCTTCAGCGGTGGAGAGGGTGCAGGAGACAGGCCTACCTCTGATCCTCGTCTCTTCTGACCCCGGGGCCATGGAGGCGGCTCTAGCCAAGAGCGATGGCACAAGCCCCCTTATCTACGCCGCCGACGAGGAGAACTGGGAGGCTATGAGTGAGTTAGCCAAGAGGCACCAGGCCCCCTTGGCGGTTCGGGCTTCCGGGCTAGAACCGCTGGTAGAGTTGGTGGAGAAAGTAAGAGGTGCCGGCGTAGAAGATCTGGTCTTAGATCCAGGTTGCCGAGGTTTTGACGATTGTTTAGTGACCTTTACCCATATCCGCCGTTTGGTTCTACAAAAGAACTTTAGGCCTCTTGGCTTCCCCCTTATCGCTTTCCCCGGCGAGGGGGCGAACTCTCCAGAGGAGGAGGCTATCCTGGCCGGCCAGCATATCGCCAAGTATGCGGGCTTCGTGGTGATGGAGGATTTCGACCCTGCTCTGGCCTATCCCCTTCTCACTCTACGACAGAACATCTATACCGACCCTCGCGAGCCGATCCAGGTTACCCCGGGCATCTACGAGTTCGGGAAGCCGGCCTCCGATTCCCCGCTCCTGATCACCACCAATTTCTCCATCACCTACTTTAGTGTAGCCAATGAGGTGGAGGGGAGTGGTATACCCTCCTGGCTTCTGGTGGCCGACTCTGAGGGGCTGAGCGTCCTCACCGGCTGGGCGGCCGGCAAGTTCGACGCCGACAAGATCGCCAAGACGGTCAAGAGCACAGGCATCGAGGAGAGGGTAAGTCATAGGAAACTGACTATCCCTGGCGCTGTGGCCGTGCTATCCGGCGAACTAGAAGATGAACTCCCCGGCTGGGAGATCTCGGTAGGGCCTCGTGAGGCGGTGGACCTCCCTGCTTACCTCAAGATCTGGAAGCCCTAAGATGAGTCGGACTCTCCTTTTGGCACCGGCCGCGCTTGGAGCACCGATAAGGAGGTATGAGTAAGATGGAAATAGTGGGTGAGTGCATCCATATCATCTCCCCTAAAGTGAAAAACGCCATCGCCAAGGGGGACAAGGGTTACATCCAAGAACTGGCCCTCCGCCAAGCGAAAGCGGGGGCTCAAGCCTTGGAACTGAATATAGGCCCCCAGAAGAAGGCTGGCCCCGAGGTGATGGAGTGGATGGTAGATGCCATCCAAGAGGTAGTCGATCTCCCCCTCTCCTTGGATACCACCAACCTAGCGGCCATGGAGGCCGGTCTAAGACGGGCTAGGAAGCGGGCTATCGTCAACTCCGCTTCGGCGGCCCCCGAGCGGCTGGAGAGCATGCCACCCTTGGCGGCCAAGTACAACGCTCGGCTCATCGCCTTGACCATGGGCAAGAATATCCCTCCCTCAGCCGAGGCGCGAATAGAGATCGCCATGGAGACCTTGATGCCCCGCATCCTGGAGGTGGGTCTCTCCCTGGAGGATGTCTACTTCGACCCTCTCATCCTCACCGTCTGCGGCATGCAGCAATATGTGATGCAAGGGGTGGAGACGGTCCGCTTTTTGAAGCAGATCGCCGAGCCACCGCCCAAGACGATAGTGGGGCTCTCCAACGTCTCCAACGGCGCCCCTCACGAAGGACGGAGCCTTATCAACCGCACCTATCTGGTGATGCTCATGGCTGCCGGTCTCGATGCGGCCATCGCCGACCCTTTGGATCCCAGGCTTTGGGAGTTCATACGCCTCGTGGAGGAGAGGGATGATTCGACCCCAGTGGGGCGGCTGCTTCTGCGCCTCTACGACGCCGTGGCCTCCATGGGAGAACTGAGCCCCGATGATGTGGATATGAGTGATCCAGAGCAGGTGGCTATCTATAAGACGGTGCAGATCCTAGAGAACAAGGTGATCTACGCCGATTCCTATCTGAGGGTGTAGAAATGCTAAATAAAGAGGAACTTTTAGCTAGAGCGAAGAAGCCGGCCCAGGATGCCATGCGGTTACACCCCTACTATAAGGGGAAGATCGAGATGGTTTCCAAGTGTGTGATACGCGATTTTAACGATTTCGCCATCTGGTATACCCCTGGCGTGGCTGCGCCCTGCCGGGCTATCGCTCAGGATAAGGAGTTGGTCTACGAGCACACCAACAAATGGAACACCGTGGCTGTAGTCAGCGATGGGACACGGGTTCTAGGCCTGGGGGACATAGGGCCTGAGGCGGGCTTGCCGGTGATGGAGGGGAAAGCGCTCCTCTTCAAGTATTTGGGAGGGGTGGATGCTATCCCTATCTGTCTCGATACGAAGGAGCCTGAGGAGATCATCGCCGCCGTCAAATGGCTGCAGCCCTCCTTCGGGGGGATAAATCTGGAGGATATCGCCCAGCCCAAATGTTTCCACATCTTAGACACCCTGCGGCGGGAGATGGATATCCCGGTCTGGCATGACGATCAGCAAGGGACGGCGGCGGTTACCCTGGCGGGGCTGATCAACGGGCTGAAGTTCGTGGATAAGAAGATCGACCAGGTGAAGGTGGCCATGATCGGCGCTGGGGCCGCTAATATCGCTGTAGCCAGGGTGATAATGGCCGCGGGGGTTGATCCCAAGAAGATCATCATGTGCGACAGCAAGGGGACGCTTCATAAAGGGAGGAGAGAACTAGAGGAGACCCATAAGGAGAAGTGGGAGATCTGCCTCAAGACTAATGAAGAAGATATCGTGGGCGGGATCCCCAAGGCGATGAAGGGGGCCGATGTGGTCATCGCCCTCTCCAAGCCGGGGCCGGATACCATCAAGAAGGAATGGGTCGCCGAGATGGCGCGTGATCCTATCCTCTTCGTCTGTGCCAACCCCATCCCCGAGATCTGGCCCTGGGAGGCGAAGGAGGCGGGGGCCAAGGTGGTGGCTACCGGTCGCTCCGACTTCCCTAACCAGGTGAACAACTCTTTGGGCTTCCCCGGCATCTTCCGGGGCACTCTGGATGTGAGGGCCCGGACCATTACCGATGAGATGTGTATCGCCGCGGCTTACGAGTTGGCCAAGACCGCTGAGGACAGGGGGATCAGCGAGGATTACCTTATCCCCACCATGGACGATTGGGAGGTCTTCCCTCGAGAGGCGGTGGCCGTGGCTATGAAGGCCCAGGAGCAAGGGGTGGCACGGCTGAAACTGAGCGAAGAGGAACTCTATGAGCGAGCCTCGACCCTCATAAAGCGAGCCCGGGAGGAGACCCAACTTCTGATGAAAGAGGGGTTCATCCCGCAGGCTCCAGAGGAGTAGCAGGTGAGGCTGTCAGTCCGTCGGGGGTGGTTGCGTGGCAGATAGAACGGGCGCCGTCATGGTGGTGGGTGGCGGGATCGGTGGCATCCAGGCTGCCTTGGATTTGGCCGCGGCCCGCTTCAAGGTTTATCTGGTGGAGGCCAAGCCGGCCATCGGGGGCCACATGGCGCAACTGGATAAGACCTTCCCCACCAATGACTGCTCCATGTGTATCCTCTCCCCTAAACTGGTGGAGTGTGGTCGCCATCGGAATATCGAGATCCTGACTAATGCGGGACTCGTGGACTTGGAGGGTCAGGCCGGTAACTTCAAGGCCAGAGTGGTCGTCCATCCCCGCTATGTGGATATGGAGAAGTGCACCGGCTGTGGGGAGTGCGCTCGCGTTTGTGTCCGAAGGACGGTGATCCCTTCGGAGTTCGAAGAAGGGTTAGGGAAGCGGGGAGCCATCTATATCCCCTACCCCCAAGCGGTGCCCCTAAAGGCGACCGTTGATCCGGAGACCTGCCTCTATCTTAAGCGGGGCAAATGCACTCTATCCTGTGTGGAGGCTTGTCAGCCGAAGGCTATCGATTTTGACCAGAAACCCCTAGAACTGTTACTCGACGTGGGAGCTGTGATTCTGGCGCCAGGCTATGAGCCCTACGATGCCCGAAAGTCAGCCGAGTTCGGCTTCGGTCGTTACCCCAATGTAGTAACCAGCCTCCAATTCGAGCGGATGCTCTCCGCCTCTGGGCCCACAGGTGGCCATATCCAGCGTCCCTCCGACGGAAGGAGGCCGAAGAAGATAGCCTTCTTGCAATGCATCGGTTCGCGAGACCAGAACCACGACTACTGCTCCAGTGTCTGCTGCATGTACGCTACCAAAGAGGCGATCATGGCCAAAGAGCATGGGCCAGACACCGAAATCCAGATCTTCATGATGGATATGCGGGCTTTTAGCAAGGGGTATGAGGAATACTACCATCGGGCCCAAGAGAGATACGGGGTGAAATACACCCGTTGTCGTATCTCCGCTCTTAAGGAGGAGCCAAAAACGAAGGATCTGATCGTTAGATACGAGGCCGAGGACGGGACCCTCTTGGAGGAGAGGTACGATCTAGTTGCCCTTTCCGTGGGGATGGAGATCTCGGAGAAGAGCAAAGAGTTAGGGCAGAGATTAGGTCTAGCCCTCGATGAGTATGGCTTCTGCCTGACCCCCACCTTCGACCCACTGGTTACCAGTCGTCTGGGCGTTTACGCCTGTGGTCCCTTTGTGGAGCCCAAGGATATTCCGGAAACGGTAACGGAGGCCAGCGCGGCAGCGGCCAAGGCCGGGGAACTCCTCTCCACCGCTCGAGGTACGCTCACCGGGGAGCCCATATACCCTCCTGAGAGGAAGGTGGAGGGGGAGGAGCCTCGCATCGGGGTCTTCGTCTGTCATTGTGGCTCGAATATTGCGGGCTTCCTCGATGTATCTGAGGTCACAGCCTACGCTAAGAGCCTCCCTTACGTAGTCCATGCCGAGGATAACCTCTACTCCTGCTCCCAGGATACAGCGGAGATCATCAAAGAGAGGATCAAGGAGCATCGCTTAAATCGAGTGGTCGTGGCCGCTTGTACCCCCCGCACCCATGAACCTATCTTCCAGGAGACTATCCGCCAAGCAGGGCTTAACCCCTATCTTTTCCAGATGGCCAATATCCGTAACCAGTGCTCCTGGGTACACTCCCATGACTGGGAGGGGGCCACGGAGAAGGCGAAGGAGTTGGTGCGCATGTCGGTGGCTCGGGCTGCGGCTCTGGAACCCCTCCATTGGACGGAGTTACCCCTAGAGCGGTCGGCCCTGGTGATCGGGGGTGGAGTGGCTGGGCTAAACGCTGCCCTCTCCTTGGCAGAGCAGGGTTTCCCGGTGCATCTGGTAGAGTCGAACGAGAGGCTGGGAGGGAACCTCCGCCGTGTCCACTACGACATCTACGGCTCTGACCCTCAGGCTTACCTGCAAGATCTCGTCTCTCGCGTGGAGAACCATGACCTGATAACCATCCATAAGGAGACGAGGTTGGTGGAGACCACAGGGTTTATCGGCAATTTTTCCTCCCGGCTGGAGACGAGGGGGAAAATAGACCTTATCGATCATGGAGCGATCATTGTGGCCACCGGGGGTCGCGATTATCAAGGGAGTGAGTATCTCTACGGCCAAGAGGAGAGGGTGTTAACTCAGGGGGAACTAGAGGAATTGATAGTACAGGAGCCGGGGAAGGTGGCCCAGGCTAAGGAAGTGGTGATGATCCAATGTGTCCCTCCCATGGCGCAAATAGGGTACTGTAGCCGTATCTGCTGCGCCGTGGCTGTAGAGAACGCCCTGCAGATAAAGGAGTTGAACCCTTCGACCAAGGTTTATATCCTCCATAAGGATCTACGCACCTACGGCTTTCTGGAACGAGAGTACGAGAAGGCTAGGCGGAAAGGGATCATCTTCCTGAGGTATGATGATGAGAGGGAGCCCCGGTTACAAAATGAGGGCGGCGTTTTTGAGGTCACCTGCTATGAACAGGCTTTAGAAGAGGAGATAGTTCTCCATCCCGATCTCGTGGTTCTCAGCACAGCAACCCTCCCTTCCCAGGGGGTCAAAGGGTTGGCCTCAACCCTGAAGGTGCCCTTGGACCTTGACGGCTTCTTCCTAGAAGCCCATGTCAAGTTGCGACCCTTGGATTTCGCCACCGATGGCATCTTTCTGGCCGGCGCAGCCCATTACCCCAAGCTGGTAAGCGAGGCTATCGTCCAGGCTCAGGGAGCGGCGGGCCGAGCAGCCACCATACTCTCCCAGGAGACCCTCCGGGTGGGGGGGATGGTGGCTGTGGTGGAGAGCGATAGATGCACCGCTTGTCTCACTTGCGTACGCATCTGTCCTTTCGACGTGCCGCAACTGAACCGGGAAGCGATGGGCGCGGGAGCGATCAGGGGTGCGGTGGAGATCGAGGCCGCTCGTTGTCGGGGGTGTGGGATATGCGTGGCCGAGTGCCCAGCCAAGGCGATACAGTTGATGCATTGTAGAGACGCTCAGGTGAGGGCTGAAGAGAAGGCGCTCTTCCGGGAGGTGGTAACTGCATAATGGAAGCGGGCAAAACCTTTGAGCCCAAGATCGTGGCTTTCTGTTGCCACTATTGTGCCTATGCGGCGGCGGATTTGGCCGGCTCTTTACGCCTGCAATACCCCACCAATATCAGGATAGTGAAGATCCCTTGCAGCGGCCGTTTGGATGCGCTGCACGTTCTAGACGCCTTCGAGGACGGGGCTGACGGGGTGATGGTAGCCGGTTGCCTAGAGGGGGATTGCCATTTTCAGACCGGGAACCTGCACGCCAAGCGTCGAGTCCATTGGCTTCAGGGCCTCCTAAAGGAGATAGGTTTCGACGGGGAACGACTCCAGATGTGTAACATGTCCTCGGCCATGGGGGGGGAGTTCGTAGGGGCCACCACGGAGATGACGGAGAGGATAAAGGAACTGGGCCCCAGCCCTCTGCGTAAGGAGGAAGGATGATCGTCGGAGAGCAGAAGCCCTTAGACGAGATCAAGAATATGGTCGCCGGCCATAAGAAGGTCCTCATCGTCGGTTGTGGAACCTGTGTGACCGTCTGTTTCGCCGGGGGGGAGAAGGAGGTGGGTATCCTCGCCTCGGCCCTGCGGATGAAAAGCAAACTGGATAATGAAGAGATCACCATCCATGAAGCCACGGTGCAACGCCAGTGTGAGTGGGAGTATCTCGATGCTATCGGGGAGGAGATAGAGGCTCATGACTTGGTGCTCTCTTTGGCTTGTGGAATCGGGGCCCAGGCTATCGCCGAGCGGTTCCCTAACGCTCGGGTAGTGCCGGGGCTCAACACCTCGTTTTTGGGCCTGCCGGAAGAACAGGGGGTTTGGGCCGAGCGGTGCGCCGCTTGCGGAAACTGCATCCTGGATAAGACAGCCGGGATCTGTCCCATCGCCCGCTGTGCCAAGAGCCTGCTCAACGGTCCCTGTGGCGGCTCCCAGGGGGGTAGATGTGAGATCGATCCCCAGGTGGAGTGCGCTTGGCAACTAGTCTATGATCGGTTGCAGGCGAGAGGGGAATTGGAACTCTTGGAAGAGATAATCCCTCCCAGAGATTGGTCCACAAACCGCGACGGTGGCCCCCGAAGGATCATCAGAGAGGACCTGCAGTTCGAAGAATAGAGGCGTTGATCTTGCCCTCCAAAAGAGAGAAAGGTATGGCAGACCTAGAGACCGTGGAATACCCTGTTATCTGGTTGCAGGCTGCAGGCTGCACAGGCTGTTCGGTCTCCGTTTTGAACTCTGTCAGCCCGACCATCAAGAACCTCTTAGTAGATGAGATCCTGCCGGGCAAACATATCGATATGCGGTTCCATCCCACGGTGATGGCTGGATCGGGCGAGGCGGTCATCGGTGAGTTGGAACGGGTTGGACGAGGGGATAGAGGTAGTTACGTCCTAGTTGTGGAGGGCGCTATACCCCTAGCCCAGGAGGGTAGTTTCTGCCTTCTGGGGGAGAAGGATGGTCAAGGCGTGCCCATCTTCCGTTGGGTGGAGTCCTTAGGCAGGGATGCTCTACTGGTCATCGCCTTAGGCACCTGCGCCTCCTTTGGGGGCATCCCTGCGGCCGCTGGAAACCCCACTAGCTCGGTGGGGGTCAGGGATTTCTTCGCTTCTCGCCAGATCACTACCCCACACGTCAATCTCCCTGGCTGTCCGCCCCACCCCGACTGGTTCATAGGGACGTTAGCCAGCGTTTTGCTTTTTGGGTTACCTAGGCCAGAGGAGTTGGATGTACTCGGTCGCCCCAAAGCCTTCTATAGGGGGCTGGTCCATGAGAACTGCCCTCGTCGGGCCTACTTCGATGAGGGTAAATTCGCCAAGAGCCTGAGCGACGAGGGGTGTCTTTACGAGTTGGGCTGCAAGGGGCCGGTAACCCACGCCGATTGCCCCACCCGTCTCTGGAACCAGGGGACGAACTGGTGTGTGGGTTGCGGTGGCTTGTGTATCGGTTGTGTGGAGCCCACTTTTCCCGATCTCCTCTCACCTCTCTATGAGAGGATCGCGGATGAAGATATGCCTGGCATCGGGGAGCAGCAGGTGGTAAAGGGGTGAGGAGCGGTGGTCGCCAGTCGAACTCTGAAAAGGTTTCAGATCTTTGAAGCCCTAACCGATAGTCAGTTGGAGAGGATAGCGGAACTCTGCCGAGAGGAGGTGTATCCTGCCGGTGTCACTATCTTCGAGGAAGGCGGCCGGGCGGAGAACCTCTACCTCCTTTGGCAGGGGACAGTGGCTTTGGAGATGAAGATCCAGGCTTGGCCTCAGGAACCTCCTAAGAAGACGGTCATAGATGTGATAGCTAGAGGGGAGCCTTTTGGCTGGTCGGCCCTAGCCGAACCCCATATCCTCACCCTTGCAGCGAAGACTTTGGAGCAGTCTAGGGTGATCATAGTCAGGGGGGATGACCTTCACCAACTTTTCGAGAGCGACCATCATATGGGTTATTCGGTGACGAAGAGGCTCACCAATGTCGTCGGCGGACGGCTAAGGGACACTAGAGCCAAGTTGACCCAGGTGCTGAAGGAAGCGGAGGTGGCGCGAGTCTACGCGCCCGAAGAGTCGACCCTAGTGCGGGGGGTAGAAGATTTCATCCGCTTCAGGTGGGTAGCGGTCGTGGGGGTGATAGTTATCGCTTTTCTGGCCCAGGTGGTCTTCCGTGTTGATTTCCCCCCTCTGCCCATATTCGCTGTGGCTGGGGGCATCGCGTTCTATAACCTGCTGTTCTGGCTATACGCCAGGGCTCTCGCGGGCGAGGAAACCCTCTCCCTGGCCGCCAAGGCCAGAAAGTTGGCCTATGTACAATCGATCACGGACCTAGTGGCCATTACTATCCTCCTCCATTATACCGGGGGGATTGAGAACCCCTTCATCTTTTACTACGTCTTTCATGTCATCATCGCCAGCGTGCTCCTTTCCCCGGAGGTCGCCTATTCATTGGCCACCCTGGCCTTTCTTCTCCTCTCCTCCTTGGTGGGGCTGGAATACTTCGGCTTCCTCCCCCATGTCCATCTGGAGGGGTTCGTCTCTCCTCACCTTTATCAACAAGGCTCCTTCGTCCTAGCCGTCCTCTCGGCCTTTGCCACTACGCTCTATGTGAGTTGTTATTTGACTGTCAACATCAGCGGGGAGTTGAGGAGGAGACAGGGGGAGATAGTGGCCCTGAAGGATCGCCTCCTGGCTGAGGCACGGGAACTGGAAGAGGTGAATAGAGAACTGGTCAGGTTGGATAGGCTGAAGACCTACTTTTTGGCCATCGCCTCCCACGATCTGAAGACCCCTCTAGCGGCGGTGGAGAGTTACTTGCAGGTGATCTTAGGCGGCTTCGTGGGGGAGATCACGAAGAAGCAAAGGCATATGATGGAGAGGAGCAGCCTCAGGATTAAGGAACTGATCGGCATGATCAACCGCTTTCTAGATCTGGCTCACATCGAGAGGGGCGAGATCGTTCACAAGATGGAGATAACTTCTCTGGATGAGGTCCTAGATCGATGCGTGGAGGAGATGCAGGTTCTGGCCTCCGAGAAGGGTCAAACTCTAACCATGGAAAAGCCTCCCTCTCTGCCAGTGATCTACGCCTCTCCTAGTCACTTGCACCAAGTCTTGACTAACCTTTTGAGCAACGCGATCAAGTTCACCCCTGAAGGGGGAGTGATAACCTTAGGAGTGGAAGAGATAGGTGATAATATCCAGGTAATGGTAACCGATACGGGGGTAGGAATCGACCCTGAGGATATGCCCCGCATATTCGAGGACTTCTACCGGGGCAAAAGAGTGGGGGGAGTGGGAACGGGCTTGGGGTTATCGATAGCCAAGAGGATCGTGGAAGCCCATCGGGGGAAGATCTGGGCCCAGTCGCCGTACGCTGAGGGTCAACCGGGGAGTAGGTTCACCTTCGTCATCCCCAAGGACTCTAGGAGGTGATCTTCTTCCGGTGTTAGGGGGTGGTAGTATGAAAAGCGGTAGCAATCTGGAGCGGGTGCTTGAGGAGGGCCACTTCGCCGTGACCGCGGAACTAGGGCCTCCTAAAGGTAGTAGCGCGGAGTTTGTTCGCCGAAAGGCCGGACTTTTGAAGCCCTGTTGCGATGCGGCGAACATCACCGATAACCAGACGGCAGTAGTCCGCATGTCCAGCGTGGCGGCTTGTGCCTTGGTGAAGCAAGAAGGGCTGGACCCGGTGATGCAGATGACCTGCCGGGATAGGAATAGGATCGCCATTCAGAGCGATGTATTGGGGGCGGTGGCCTTGGGCATACGGAACCTCCTTTGCCTCTCTGGCGACCATCAGAAGTTCGGCAACCACCCAGGCTCGAAGAACGTCCACGACTTGGATTCCATTCAGTTGATCGGGGCGGTAAGAAAGATGCGAGACGAGGCGCAATTCATGAGCGGGGACAAGATATCGGGAGGGATGCCCCTCTTCATCGGCGCCGCCGCCAACCCCTACGCAGACCCCTTCGAATTCAGGGTGCTCCGTTTGGCCAAGAAGGTTAAGGCGGGAGCGGATTTCATTCAAACCCAAGCGGTCTTCGATGTGGAGCGGTTCGCCAAGTGGATGGGGATGGTGCGAGATAAGGGGCTAGACCAGAAGGTCCATATCCTGGCGGGGCTCATACCCATCAAGTCGGTGGGTATGGCTCGCTATATGCGGGATTATGTCTCGGGCCTAATGGTCCCCGATGAGTTGGTCGTTAGGATGGAGAACGCTAAGGATGCCAAGGAGGAAGGGGTGCAGATCGCCCTGGAGATCATTGAACAGATAAGGGATATTCCCGGCGTTCACGGGATCCATATCATGGCTATAGCCTGGGAGGAGGTCGTTCCCCTCATCACTGAGAGGGCGGGGTTTCTACCCAGGCCGATAGTCTAGCTTCCTGGCTAGATGGGAGGGGATGATGGAACGGCAACCCAAAATATTGGTAGTCGATGACGATCCGGATATCAGAGAGGCGATAACTACCATCCTTTCCACTCAACCCTATGAGGTGGTGGAAGCCAAGGATGGGGTGGAGTGCCTGGAGAGGATCAGGGAGGGGGTGCCGGATCTTTTGATCCTAGACCTCCTCATGCCTCGGAAAGACGGCTTCGCCGTAGTCCGAGAACTGAGGGAGAACCCCAAGTATGCCAAGTTGCCCATCTTGATCCTGACCGCGGTGCGGGAGGATGCCAGTCGCCGACGGTACGAGTTGGAGACCGGGTTGGCTCTCGACGTCCAAGATTACGTGGAGAAGCCGATCCCCCCAGCCGATCTCTTGCACCGGGTGAGCAAACTCCTTGGGAAAGCAAGAGAGGAGTCATAGGTTTCTTTCCACAGGGTTGGAGGATTCTGAGGACGGAGGAAAAAGGTGACGAAGATACTGCTTGTCGACGATGACCCGGATTTCGTAGAGGCCACGAAGATCGTTCTGGAAAGCGCACCCTACCAGGTAGAGGTGGCCTACAACGGGACGGAGGCCCTGGCTAAGGTACACGAGGAGAAGCCGGACCTGATTATTCTAGACATCATCATGCCAGAACAGGATGGCTTCAAGGTCTGTAAGGCGCTCAAAGAGGACCCCGAACTTTCGAAGATCCCCATCATCATGTTGACCAGCCTTTCGGAGCGGATGGGGGAGACGGTCTATTCGGTGAGCGATGGCCTCATGTTGGAGGCCGAGGACTATGTGGACAAGCCGGTGACCCCCGATGAACTGTTGGCTCGGGTGGCCAAATTCCTGGTGAAGGGACAATCATAGCGGTCTTTATATATGCCCTGATATCATCGGAGGTTGTATATGTTGGTTTCTGAGCAGAAGCCTCTAGAGGAGATCCTGCGCTCCTTAGAGGGGGAGGGTAGGGTCTTCCTTCTAGGCTGTCGTGGATGTGCGGAGGCGTGCCAGACTGGTGGCGAGAAAGAGGTTCTAGCCATGAAAGAGACGCTGGAAGGAGCGGGAAAGGAGATCGCCGGCTGGACGGTCTTGGATTTCCTCTGTCAGAAGGGCCTGGTTAAGACGGGGCTCTACCCTTTTGAGGATCAGATCGTCTCCGCAGATTCGATCTTGACCATGTGTTGTGGTATCGGGGTTCAGGTTACCTCATCGGTGGTGGGGAAGGTGACTCATCCGGCCTGCAATACTATCTCCCTCGGTGGTTCGCGGGGCGAATGGTGGGGCAGTGAGAGGTGTCTAGAGTGTGGCGACTGTCTCCTAGACCTGACGGGAGGGATCTGCCCTCTCACCGCCTGCACCAAGAGCCTGATTAACGGCCCCTGCGGTGGCGCGAGGGATGGGAGGTGCGAGTTCGAACCCGAGGTGCGGGAGTGCGGATGGCAACTTATATACGAGCGGTTGAAGAAACTGGACCGGCTTCATAAGTTGCGGGAGATATCCCTCCCCAAGGACTTCGCCCGCATGCAGCCACCCAAGGATCTACGGGGCACCGCTTTCTGGAGTCTGGGACAGCGACAGGAGGAGCGAACCGGGGATGAAACTCTCGGAACTCTTTAACGATGGCAAATTCGTCATCACCACTGAGGCTGGCCCACCAAAGGGCGTCGATGTGGAGCGGATGCTGGAGGATGTGGAACTCTTGCGCCACAGGGTGGACGCCTTCAATGTCACCGATCAGCAGAGTTCGGTGATGAGGCTTGGTTCATTGGCCGCAAGTCATCTCCTCAAAAAGAGGGGTACGGAAGCCGTCTACCAAGTCACCTGTCGAGATCGCAACCGGATCGCCCTCCAGTCGGATCTCTTGAGTGCCCACGCCCTGGGCATCGAAAACGTCCTCTGTCTCACCGGCGACTACGTATCTTTGGGCGATCATCCCCAAGCCAAGCCGGTCTTCGATCTCGACTCCGTCTCCCTTCTTTTGACTGCATCCAGGTTGCAGGAAGGGTACGATTTGGCGGGTAGGGAACTCGCGGGCAGCCCCAGTTTCTGTCTGGGGGCGGTGGTCAACCCGGGGGCTAACCCCTTGGAGCCCCAGATCATCAAGATGGAGAAGAAGATCGAAGCGGGCGCCCAGTTCTTCCAGACCCAGGCGGTCTACGAGCCGGAGAAGTTTGCGGCGCTCATGAAACAGGTGGAGGGGTTCGGCGTGCCGGTCATGGTGGGGATCATCCTCCTCAAGTCCTCCGGTATGGCTCGCTTTATGAACCGGAACGTGGCCGGTATCCATGTGCCAGATCACCTCATCGCCGAGATGGAGGAGGCGAAGGATAGGGCGGAGATGAGCGTGGAGATAGCGGGCCGGCTGATTAGGGAGATGAAGGGTCTCTGTCAAGGGGTGCATATTATGGCTTTGGGTTGGGAGAAGTATGTGCCCGCTGTCCTGGATGCGGCAGGGTTATGGAGATGAGGGTTCTTATCTTCTCTGATCTACATGCCAATTGGGAGGCTCTTTTGGCCATGCAGGCCGCGGAGCGAAAGCCGGACGCCATCCTCTTCCTGGGCGATGCGAGCGATTTTGGCCCCGATCCCCTGCTCTCCGTCCGCTGGCTTAGAAAGAACGTCCACTACGGCGTGCGGGGGAACCACGATAACGCCCTGGTCACGGGGATGGATTGTGCGTGTGGGGAAGAGTATCTCGACCTCTCCATCGCCACCCGGGAGTATAGTACTCGCCTTCTGGGCTCGTCTGAGAAGGCCTATCTGGCCGCCCTCCCACTCGAGGCCAGGGTCGAACTAGGTGGGGCCCGCTTCTATCTTACCCATGCCTCCCCAAAGGATCATCTCTTCAAATACCTTAATGTGGCCACGGCCAGGGAAGAGAAGTTGTGGGAGGAGATGGCCGGCATCGAGGCGGATGTCATATTCTTGGGTCATACCCATATCCCGGCTATAAGGAAGGTGAAAGATACCTATCTGGTCAACCCTGGCAGCCTAGGGCAGCCTCGCCATGGCACCCCCAGCGCCACCTACGCCCTCTGGGAGGATGGGGAGTTGGCTATCAGACACGTGGACTACAACTGGGCTGAGACCCAAAGGAAAGTGGCGCTCCTTCCCCTGGAGCCTGACCAGATCCAGCGACTGCAAGATATCCTGGAGCGAGGCCTATAGTGAGGATAGCGATCACGGGCAAAGGGGGAGTGGGCAAGACCACCCTGGCTAGTCTCTTGGCACATATATATGCTCAGGAGGGGCAAAAGGTCTTGGCTATCGACGCTGACCCTAGTCCCAACCTGGCTTCTGCCCTCGGTTTTCCTCCCCACCTGGTGGCCGAAATCATGCCCATCGCCCAGATGGGAGACCTCATCACCTAGCGGACGGGTGCCAAGCCGGGCACGATGGGTGGCTTCTTCACCCTGAACCCTCGAGTCGATGATATCCCCAATCGCTTCAGCGTTGTCCATCGGGGCATCAGGCTTCTTCAGATGGGTGGCCTCAAGAAGGGGGGGAGCGGCTGCCTCTGTCCCGAGAACGCGCTTCTTAAAAGCCTGATGGCTCATCTCTTATTGGACCGCTCGGAGGTGGTGATCCTCGATATGGAGGCCGGAGTGGAGCATCTGGGGAGGGGGACGGCCAAAGCGGTGGACGCTTTCCTCATCGTAGTGGAGCCTGGACGGCGAAGTCTCCAGACCGCTCGATTGATCCGGGATTTGGCTTCGGATCTAGGCGTTCCACGACTCTACCTGGTGGGCAACAAGGTTCGCCATGAGGAGGATCGAGGGTTCATCGATAGGAACAGCCCTGGACTTCCTCTCTTGGGTTACCTCTCCGCCGACCCGAAGGTGATCGAGGCCGATCTCAAGGGGATGGCGGTCTTCGGCGCTGCGCCAAAAGTGGTGGAGGAGGCTCGAGATATCTGGCAGAGGTTGAGGAAAGGAGAACCCGCTTCCACCTCAGTGAAGGGAGACAGATGGCGATAACAAAACATCTCACCTTGGCTCAACTGATAGAGGAGGAGACGGGTAACAACATCTACTTATGCTACCAGTGCAAGAAGTGCACCAGCGGCTGTCCTTTATCTACGCATTTCGACCTGGAACCCCATCGGATCATGCGGGCCCTCCAGTTGGGGCGAGAGGAGTTGGCCCTTTCCTCGGCCACTATCTGGCTCTGCGCTTGCTGCCAAACCTGCACCACCCGTTGCCCTGAGGGGCTGGACGTGGCTCGAATCATGGATCGGTTGAAGATGGTAGCCTTGGAGCAGGGGATCAAGCCCCAAGTTCCGGAGGTAGCCCTCTTCAATAGAGCCTTCCTACGAGGGGTGAAGTTTCTGGGGCGCTCCTACGAACTGAGCCTGCTGGGGGAACTTAACCTCCGTACCGGCCAGCCTTTCAAAGATCTCTCCCTGGGTCTCGAACTCCTGCGGAAGGGGAAACTGGGAGTTATGCCTCGCTTCGTCCGCCAACCCCGCCGTGTGGCTCCTAGAGCGAAGCCCGATCAGGTAGCCTATTACCCTGGCTGTTCCTTACACTCCGTCTCCTCGGAGTTCGATATCTCGACGCGAGCGGTCTTCAGTGAGTTGGGGATAGAGTTGGTGGAACCCAAGGGATGGACCTGTTGCGGAAGTACCCCGGCTCACAGCACCGATCATCTGCTGGCGTTACGCCTTTCTTTGAACAACCTGGCTCTTATAGAGAGAGAGGGGTTCTCCCAGGTAGTCGCCCCTTGCGCTTCCTGCTTCTCCCGCTTTAGGTCTGCCTTGTGGGATATGAGGCAGGAGCCACAACTGAAGGAGCGGTTAGATCAGGAGAGGGGCTATGACTTTCGAGGATCGGTGGAGGTTAAGCATATCCTCCAACTTCTTGAGGAATGGCGGGATGAGATATCAGCGAGGGTGAAGGTGCCTCTTGAGGGTCTGAAAGTGGTGAGTTACTACGGCTGCCTCATGCGCCTTCCTCCCCAGGCAACCCAGGAGTCGGAGTACCCCATGGTTATGGACCATCTGGTGGAGGCTTTGGGCGCCACCAGTCTCGATTGGTCATATAAGACGGACTGTTGCGGCGCCACCCTCTCCCTCTCTAGGACAGAGTTGGCTCTTGAACTTTCAGCCAAGATCTTAGGGGATGCGAAGGCCGTAGGGGCCGATTTAGTGGCCGTGGCCTGTCCCCTCTGCCATACCAATTTAGATTTTCGGCAAGGGCAGATGGGCTTGGAGTTCCAGATGCCTATCCTCTATATCACCCAACTCGTGGGCCTCAGTATGGGGATCAAGAGGCTGGCTCTGGAGAAGCATCTGGTGGATTCTCGAGGTGTGTTGCGGGATAGAGGGCTCTTGGTCTAGAAACCTTAGAGAAGTGAAGGAGGAGTTACAGATGAGCGCCAAGATTGTCGATGGCCGGGCGATAGCCAAGGAGATGCGCCAGGAGATCGCCGCGGAGGTGGAGCAACTGAAGGCGGAGCATGGGATCACGCCGGGACTAGCCACCGTCCTGGTGGGCGAGAGCCCGGCCAGCCAGTCGTATGTCCGCATGAAGAGACGCGCCTGCGAGAAAGCCGGCATCCTCTCCTTCGGACACCACCTACCCGAGGAGGCTACTCAGGAGGAGGTGGAGGGGTTGATCCGCGACCTGAGCGCCGACCCTACCGTCCATGGTATCCTGGTGCAGTTGCCCCTACCCAGGCATTTGGACGAGGAGGCTATATTGGGCTCCGTGGCCTTGGAGAAGGATGTGGATGGGTTTCATCCCATCAACATCGGTCGCTTAGCGATGAAGGGCCGAGAGCCCCTCTTTGTACCTTGCACCCCTCACGGCTGCATGGTGCTTTTGGAAAGGGTCGGTGCCCAGATCGAGGGCGCGGAGGCGGTGGTCTTGGGTCGAAGCAACATCGTGGGCTTGCCCGTGGCTATGCTCCTCCTGCACGCCAACGCCACGGTGACCATCTGCCATTCACGGACCAAGGACCTGCCCGCTGTCTGCCGCAAAGCGGATATCCTCATCGCGGCCGTCGGCCGGCCGGAGATGGTCAAGGCCGACTGGGTCAAACCCGGCGCCTACGTCATCGATGTCGGTTCCAATAAGGTAGATGACCCAACGACAGAGAAGGGTTATCGCTGGGTGGGCGATGTCGCCTTTGACGAGGTGAAAGAGGTTGCTGGCGCCATCAGCCCCTCGCCAGGGGGCGTGGGCCCCATGACCATCACCATGCTTCTCAAGAACACGGTGACCGCCGCCAAGCGGACGCTGGCTGGCTAGAAACAAGGAGGACCACCCGCAAAGGATGGCGGGCCCTGCCTTCATCTGCAATCCTGACTTCAGGGTAGCGGCATAAGGTGGGGATCGATTGGCAGGGGGAGGAGGTGTGGCCCATGAACGATACCACCCAGGTGATAAAAGATCTGCAACAGGAATTGCAAGCCAAATCCCTCATGTTGACTGGCTTGGCAATAGAGGATTATGAATGGGAGAGATCGAAGCTTCTAAAGGAACTCATCTCCCTTAAGGAAAGGCTGTGGGATCTCAGCGAGCAGGAGGGGAAAGAAGGGTCAGCCTGATCTTCGCCTTCCTTGTCTGGAATGAGAGACAGGGCTCCATATAGGTGGAGCCCTTAGTTCTTACTAGGCCTGGGCTACTTGAGGAGGAGATCTAACATCATGCTGACGAAGAGGATGAGGAGGTAAGGCCCTGACATCTTGAACATTACCCAGGCTTTCTTTCGGGTAGGCCTTATGAACATATTGAGGTTGCCCACCACCATGGCCAAACCTGCCACCAGGGCGGTGGTCAAGTAAATGGCCCCCAACCCTCCCACGAAGCCCAAGGCGATGGAGAAGAGGTAGAGAAGGAGGGCGGTGGTCAGCAGGCAGCGGAGCGTGCTCTTCAAGGTGAATACCGCCGGGAGCATGGGCACCTTAACCTTCTTATAATCTTCGCTCCAGAAGAGGGCCAGGTTCCAGATGTGGCTCGGTATCCATAGGACTACCAGGGCGGCGATCAGGAAGGCTGCAAGGCTGAGGCTACCCTTGACGGCCGCCCAGCCGAAGAGGGCGGGGATGCCGCCGCTGAACCCTCCCCATATCACGTTGAGGGGGCTCCTCCTCTTCATGAGGAGGCTGTAGATCAGGACGTTGTCGAAAAAGCCGAAGGCGGCACAGAGGAAGGAGAGGGGGTTGATCAGCCAGGCCAGGATGAAGGAGGCGACGGCCAAGGCCACCCCCCAGTAGAGGGCCCTCTCTGGAGGGTCTATCCTCCTGGTGGGTAGGGGGCGCCTCTTAGTCCTCTCCATGATTGAATCCATATCCCTGTCGATATAGCAGGTGATGGCGTTGGCTCCCGCGCAGCCCAGGGTGGCCGCCAAGAGCGCTTGCAGGAAGAGCTCGGGAGGGATAGCCTGCCCTCCAGCGGCCACCACCATCCCGCCCAAGGCGGTGAATACCAACAGCGCCACCGAGGGTGGCTTGGTGACCTCTAGGTAGGCTTGGAGGGTGCTGGCGGTCGCCTTCTCGCTTTTCTCGTACCCTTCAATCATATCCACACCCTTTCAATAGTGGGTCGTGGGCCTCGTTCTTGCCTCCCACGAAGCCAACCTCCTCAGGGCTGCTACCCTCTCTCGATCGCCAACCTTAGCCCTTCGGGCTGCCCTCTCCAAGATCTCGATGGTGTGGTCGTATTGGGCCCGGTCTACAGGGTAGGGGTGGCCATCCTTTCCGCCGTGGGCGAAACTGAAGCGGGCAGGATCATTGAAACTGGGCTGGGCTCCATAGAGGAGTTCGGAGATGAGGCTGAGGGCCCTTATGGTCTTGGGCCCCACCCCCTGCATTCCCAGGAGTTCCTCGAAGTTTTGGGGCTGTCTTTCATAGGTTGATAGAAATATCTTCTGCAACCTATGGGGATGGATCTCCTCAAGGGAAACTTGATGGTGAGAGGGTAGATGGAGGCTTTGCAGCCTTTTGATCTCCTTCACTAGCCGCTCTGGCTTCTCGTGGCTGATAAGGGTGCTGACTCGCCTCGCCGCCTCGCTCTCCTGGGCCACCATGTTGAGAGTGTTTCCTTGGCTGTCACAACAGATGGCCGCATGGGGCTCGCAGACGAAATCCTCGACCCCCTCGCTCAGCCAGTGATACCGGCGGGCTAGCCTCGTCTCTGTGTTCATCCCCTGCTGCACCACACACCAGACCCCTTCCCGATTGAAGATGAAGGTGTGGTGATAGATCTGATAGCCATCTTGTAAGCCTGCCGTATCTACCTTGGCTGCCATCCTGCTGGCATAGACCAACTCATGAGCCTCGCGCTCCACCAGATGGCCTACCCTTTCGATCTCCTCAGGCGTCTTTCGGGAGGTGCGTCCCTTGCCCCCGGCCACAAAGAGCCCCAACTCTCTCTCCAGGCCTCGAAGCCCCTCTTTTAGGGCTCCGCAGAGGGTGGTGGTAAGGCCACTAGAATGCCAATCGAACCCCAAAACGCAGCCAAAGGATTGGACCAGAAGGGGTCGGAGAGACGACGCAGCATCTCCTGAGAGCCGAACTCGACCACGATGACCGTGGTCATCTCCCTGGCTAACTTGGCCATCCTTTGGAAGAGCCACTTAGGAGCCTTGCCGTAGTGGAGGGGTAGATTAGCAGTACTGGTTCTCATGAGCGCACGCTTCTAGGACATTTGTTCTGAGACGAGAATAGCACGTAGTTGCCCGCCAGTCAAGGCTTCTACTCCATCGAGGTGATTCGTTCCGGGTGGGTATAGAGGTTCATTCTCTTCCCCCGAGCGTAGCCAACCAGTGTGATGCCCCAAGAATCCGCTAGCCTCACCGCCAGGTCTGTAGGCGATGTTCGCGAGATGAGGATGGGGGTCTCCATTCCGACCGCCTTATTTGCCATCTCCGAGGAGATGCGCCCCGTGGTCAGAATGATCCGATCTTTGGTAGGTATGTGATGGTAGATGCATTCGCCCCTTATCTTGTCTAGGGTGTTATGTCGCCCCACATCTTCAGCGACTACAAGAAGCCTTTCGCCATCGCTTAAGGCCGAGGCGTGAATGCCTCCTGTGGCACGATACACCTCCGCACTCCTTTGTAGATCTCGCATCAGTTTGGATATCTGAGCGGGGGTGATAGTGAGGGAGGAGGTGAGCCTAGCGTGGTTGGCTGTTAGATCCTCGAAGGTTACCCCTCCACCGCAGCCGGAGAGGAGCACTCGTCTCCTAGGAAGGGAGAGGGCGTTGTCTCTCAGCCTAACGTCGACCACGTTCCCCTCATCTTCACAGACGCGCAAGATGCCCACGTCGTCCAGGCTTTGGATTATCCGCTCAGAGGCGAGAAACCCCAGGACTAGGAAATTCATCTTGTTGGGCGTGCAGAGTATGGTTACTAGTTCCTGACCGTTAACGTGGATGGTCCAAGCCGTCTCTCGAACCAAGGGCTTTTCTTGGGGTTGTAGGCGATCCTCGGTGTATGTGAGGTAGGCTACCTTCTCGGTAGATCGATCTTTCATCGATAGCCGTTCTCCCGGGCCGCTAGGTCCATACCTATGGTCACGATCCGCTCCACGGGCAGAAGGGGTGTCTCTGCCACCTCCCGGAGGTCGATGGCCTTAAGGTACCTTTTGCACTCATCGCAAACGTAGAGGCGATAGCGGTTGTCCTCGCTAGGGTAGTAGGCCAGGCTTTCCCGCTTCGTGCCTCCACAGAATGGGCACTCTAGCCGCTTAGAGAGCCACTGGGTGTCACACCGGGAGCAGAGGAGACCGCGCGCCCCGCTCTCCCGAGCCAGATACGCGAAGTCGGGCTCGCCATTGCAGATGGGGCAGCGGCCTCGGCGCCAGAGGTCCTCCTTGACCAGGGGTCTCAAGGCTTCCGCGTAAGCCTTCAGGAAGGGGTGGAGAGCGTTGTTAAGCACGAAGGCCAGCAGTTCAGGGTTCAGATCTGGACTCTTGGCCCTATTCTCCTGTAGATATGTGGTCACTAAGGTCCTCAATTGCGAGGGCTCCTCGACTAGCACGGCTTTGATCTGCGCGAACTCGCTGGCGAATTCGGGCCGATGGTGGGCAGCGATCTGGCAGATCTCTCCAAAAAGGGGAGGAAATCGCTCTAGGTCCAGTTCGAATCCCACTCGCCTTAGCAGGGGGATCCCCTCCCTCAGCGACTCCTCCGCTTGCCCCTCGGAGATGTTTAGATGCACCGGGGGTGCTCCTATTTTGGCTCGTGCAGCCAGGAGTTCATGGTGTGGTTCTATTATCGGAGCGAGTTCTGGCCTCTGGTCTCTCCGTTTGCGCAGTTCCGCCGAGATGCTTTCATACTCTTGCTGTGTCGCCAATTCAGCCTCCGGTCCCTGTGGGGAGGCAATGGATATAGCGCCATTTGCATTATATGCGAAATGAGGCCTCTTGCCCAGAGGGCGTGTACTTCGTGGGTCTTGGTAGAGGCCGTGCAAAGATACCGACCAGGGAGAGAATTCCCTGGTCTGTATCTACACCTCTTTGGCGAGTGTAAGGGAATTGGATCTAACTACTCGCTCTCTTTACTCCTCATCCCCTCCTCATACCACTTGGCGTGGTGATGTTTGACATATTCCTCCGGGAAGAAGCCAAAACGGATGGCGTCCAGGCCAGCCCTCATCATAGGATGCGCTATCGCCAGATAGAGGTGGACGAGGAAGAAAGCTGATACAGCTATGGCAGCCAGATCATGCAGGAAAACACTCCACCGGAAGAGCCCTGCAGGTATGGACCCCTTGCCAAACCAGATGAGCAGGCCTGTGATGAACAGCACAAGCCCTCCAATGACCACGGTGAGATACCATAGCTTCTGCCCCGTATTGAACTTATCCTGGGGCGGCATGGCGCTATCGTCGCCGAAGAAATAGTAGGCCGGGGCCGCCCGTAGCCAGCCCATATCGTCCGGGGACCAGGTGAAGATCCTCTTCATCGAAGTGGCCAACCCCCTCAAGTCGAAGATGATGTAGATGAGGGTGGCCACAAAAGCTATGATCACTCCCCAGCGATGGGACAGGCGGAGTAGCATACCTGCCTCCCCCTGGGCGAGGGGCCAAAGCTGCGGCACATACAGCACCATCCCCGTGAGCACCAGGAGGGAGAAGGCCACCACGATCAGCCAGTGCACGAACCGCTGAGCGGTGCTGAAAGCTAGGATTGTCCTCTTGACCATTTCACTCCTCCTCCTCGACCTTGATCCGGCGGCGGACCACTAGGAAGTTTAACAGTAAGCCTAGAGCCGTGGCTCCAATGGCTATCTCGCCCAGCGGCTGGACGATGTCCTGCCAGATATTGGCAAGAGCCGGATAGGTGGGCCGGTCCGGCAAACCATACGCTACCGATGGGGCAGTCAGCACGTATAGACGGCTCAAGCCACCCACCAGGGTATCTCCATATAGCCGGGCCTCGGTGAAGCCCATAGCCTTGACGTCCTGCACCCGAGCCAGCCCTTTCTCCCGCACGTCTGCCCATTCGCCAAAGGACAGTGCCCCCGGCGGGCAGGTCTTGACGCAGGCCGGGAGGAGGCCATTGGTCACCCGATCCTGGCAGAAGTGGCACTTGAAGGCCGTGCCTTTGCCAGTCAACGTGTCGCTCTCGAGTCGCGGGATGTCAAAGGGGCAAAACTGCTGGCAGTAGCCGCAGCCATTGCACAGTTCCCACTCTACGGTGACGATGCCCAACCCAGCGTGCTTCTTGAGGGCGCCTGTGGGGCAAACCTTGACGCAGGCTGCATCGCCACAGTGCATGCAACCCAGCTTCGTAAACAACCACTGGAGCCGGCCGTTCCCCTCGTACTCGTGGAAGCGGATCCGCGTCCAGGTCTGAGGGGATAGATCCGGCGGGTTCTCGTAGCTGCCCCAGTTCACCGTCTTCGAGTATTCCCAGCCCTCTAGGTCGTTCCACTGTTTGCAGGCAACCTGACAACCTCGACAGGCCGTACACTTCGAGGTGTCAATCAACATAGCGACTCGTCCCATTTCTACCCCCTTTCTATGTCTTCTCAATGTCCACCAGGAAGGCTTTATACTCGGGGATCATGGTGTTGGCATCACCCACGTGGGGGGTCAACACATTGGCGCTATCACCCTTGGCCAGTCCGCCCCAGCCGTAGTGCCAGGGCAGCCCGATGTGGTGCACCTTCCTGCCGTCAATGGTCATCGGTCTGAAGCGCGCCGTCACCAGTGCCACAGCCTGGATGTTGCCTCGGGCCGACTTGATGATGACCTTTTCGCCATTCTTGATCCCTTTCTCCTCGGCCAATTCCTCGCTGATCTCCACGAATGTCTCCGGCTGAGCTTCCGCCAGCCACCCCAACCAGCGGGACATCCCACCAGCCTGCCAGTGCTCCACCAGCCGATAGGTGGTGCAAACAATGGGGTATTGATCTGGCGTGCCCACATTGTCGCCGATGTCCTGGCCACTGGCCGTATCCCATAGCTTGATAGCCGGGTTGTTCTGCAGCGGCGAAAGTAAGTTCTTTGTGGGGCTCTCCACCGGCTCGTAGTGCTCCGGCAATGGCCCTTCGTTCAGGCCCGCCCAGATCCAACTCTTGCCGTCCGTCTTCATGATGAAGGGATCGTTGAAGTTCGGCTGGTCGGGGCCAACCGTCTTCCCGAAGTCGGGCACATCGTAGCCGGTCCACTTCTCGCCATCCCACCAGATGAGCGCCTTGTCGGGAGACCAGGGGTTGCCGTTGGAGTCCGCCGAGCAGCGGTTGTATATGATGCGGCGGTTGACCGGCCAGGAGAAGCCCCAGTAGGGATACACGCCCAGGCCACCCGGGTCTTTCTGACCGCGTCGCTTGGAGGCCGACATGATGTTACCCTCACCGTCGGGGGCCGGGTACCAGTAGCCGGAGTAGATCCAGTTGCCGCAGGCAGTGGTGCCGTCATCCTTCAGCTTGGTGAAGTTGACCACCATCTCGCCTTTCTTGCCTTCATCGGTGTCAGCGGCCCAGTAGCCGTTGATCTCCTGGCAGATCTTCTCGAAATCCGCCCCGTGCCACCAGTTGAGGTGGACGATAGGATCAGGGAAGGCCCCACCTTCAGCCTCATAGAGCCTCTTCAGCTCCTGATAGATGGCGTCCATCATCCAGATGTCTTCCCTGGCCTCGCCCGGCGGCTCCGCCACTTTGGGGCGGTACTGAATGAGGCGGCCGCTGGTGACGATGGTGCCCTGCTTCTCCATGGCATCGGAAGCAGGCAGAGCGAAGACCTCCGTCTTGATATCGGCCGGGTTGACATCGGGAGCCTTCCAGAAGGCTACCGACTCCGTCTCTACCAGCTCCTGGATGACCATCCATTCGAGTTTCTCGAGCGCCTTGCGCTCAAAGCGGACGTTGGGGCCGGACACCGCCGGGTTCTGACCCATGATCCACAGCCCTTTTACCTTGCCGGCGTACATGTCCTCGAAGATAGAGATCCAGGAGTGATTGCCGGCTATCTTGCTCAGGTAGTCATAGGCGAAGTCGTTGTCCGCTGTGGCGTGGTCACCCCACCAGGCTTTGAGCAGGCTGACGAAGAACTTGGGCTTATTCTTCCAGTAGCCGGAAGGCGGGGTCTCCTTTTCCAGATAGTCTTGGAACGTGGGGTGGTTTGCGGCACTAGGGGTGTTCATGTAGGCTGGGATGATATGGAACAGCACCGCCATGTCGGTGGAACCCTGCACGTTGGACTCGCCACGCAAGGCGTTGACCCCACCGCCAGGGCGGCCGATGTTGCCTAGCAGAAGTTGGAGGATGGCGTAGCTGCGCACGTTCTGAGAGCCCACGGTGTGCTGGGTGGTGCCCATGGCGTACATAATGGTGCCCGTCTTATCCGGCGCACCGGTAGCCGCGAAGGTATCGACCACTTCCAGGAATTTCTCTTTGGGGGTACCGCACACCCGCTCCACGATATCCGGAGTGTGACGGGAGTAGTGCTTCTTCAGGAGCTGGAACACGCACTGAGGATCCTGGAGAGTCGGGTCGCGCTTGATGTTGCCGTCCGCATCCTTCTGGTAGGCCCAGGTGGAACGGTCGTAGCTACGCGTCTCGGCGTTGTATCCGGAGAAGTAGCCCTCCAGCTCAGCCGGACCTTTGTAGTCAGGGTTGACGAGAAACGAAGCATTGGTGAAGTTGGCCACGTACTCCTCGTGGTAGAGCTTGTTCTCCAGGATGTAGTTGACCATGCCGCCGATGAAGGCGATATCGGTGCCGGAACGCAAAGGGGCATAGATATCAGCCTTGGCGGCGCTCCGGTTGAAGCGCGGGTCCACCACGATGAGCTTGGCTCCGCGCTCATCCCGGGCCTTGTTCACCCACAGCATGGATGCTGGGTGGTTCTCGGCCGGATTACTGCCGATCACGAGGATGCAATCGCTGTTCTTGATGTCAATCCAGTGGTTGGTCATAGCTCCTCGACCATACGTGGCGCCGAGACCGGCGACCGTCGAGGAGTGTCATATACGTGCCTGGTGTTCGATGTTCACCAGGCCCAGGGCGCGCACCAGCTTGATGGCCACGTAGCAGTCTTCGTTGTTGTTCGCTGCGCCGCCGAGGAAGGCGATGCCCTGGGTGCGGTTGACCCTGACCCCGTTTGCATCGGTGGTTTCGAAAGTGGCATCGCGGGTGTCCTTGATCCTGCGGGCCATCTTGGGGATGGCCTCCTCCCAACTCATCTCAGTCCAGTCCTCTGCACCTGGGGCACGGTGAAGGATCTTGCGGAGTCGGAAGGGGCTGTTGGCCAACTGGCGTACCGCGATGGACTTGGGGTCCAGCGCCCCCCGGTTGTGGGGGTTCTCCGGATCACCCTCGACGTTGATAACGTGCCCATCCTTGTCAGCGGCGAGGATCAACCCACAGCCAACAGAACAGTAGGGACAGATAGAGGCTGCCTCACCGATGCGTTTGTGTAAGGCGAAGACCGGTATCTCGCCAGCAGCCACAGCAGCCCCTGCGGGAAGCAAAAGGCCTCCCGTAGCTACGCCGGTCAATTTAAGGAAATCTCTCCTTGTGATTTGAGTCATAAAAACTTCCCTCCTTTACTGTAGTTTTGGCCGCTCAACCCCTTTGCAAGTTTTCAGAACCTTGTCCTTTTTATTACAACCTTGTCGCCTTGTCAAGAGTTTGGGCTAACTGACCCGAAACCGGCCCAGTTCGCCTCCCTTGGGCGTAACCAAGTGCACCGCGCAGGCGAGGCAGGGGTCGAAGGAGCGGACGATCCGCACCAACTCGAAGGGGTTCTCCACGTCGCGCACCTTGGTTCCCTCTAAAGCCTGTTCCACCGGTCCTGGCTGTCCCTGGTCATCTCGAGGGGAACAGTTCCAAGTGGTGGGCACCACACATTGATAGTTGACGATGACGCCCTCTTCGATTCGAATCCAGTGCCCCAGCGCTCCTCGTGGTGCCCCCCACAGTCCCACCCCCTCAGCCTCTGTGGGAAGCTCATAGTCGACATAGACCGGCTCGCCAGGCTTAAGTTCCAACACCCACTCCGCCATGGTATCGGCCACCCACTTGGCCTCTAACGCCCTGGCGGCGTGACGGCCCAAGGTGGAGAAGAGAACGGTAGCCGGGGCTCCCAAATAGGTCAAGGTATCATCTACCATCTTCCTAACTTTAGGAGCATCCGCGGTGTAGGAGACAAGCATGCGGGCCAAGGGGCCCACCTCATAGACTTGGCCGTCGTAGCGGGGTGACTTCAGCCAGGAATGGGCCCCCTCTTTGTAAGGGTCGGGCTCTGTTGCCCCTTGGGAGGGGTGCAGGCCAGAGGGGGAACGGAATCGGCTGCTGGCCACATCCTCTCGGATCTTGGACGGCTCGAAGGGATGGTGGGTCAGATCGCTGGCTGTGGTGGTGCCCTGGAGATGAAGCCGTTGGCGAAGGGTTAGGTCCGGGTGGCTGTTCAGGTCGAACACGCCGTAGGAGAGATAACGCTTGCATCCGGACCCGATCTCGAAGTAGTCGTCGTAGACCTGGGCCACAGCCAACACATCGGGGATATAGACGTTATCGATGAAATCTCGCAACGTCTGCAACCTCCACAGGAAACCGGTGATCTTATCCACGGTGACCTTCTCGGTGACCCCGCCGGGGACGATGGCTGCATTGTGGGGCATCTTTCCCCCGAAGATAGCCGCCATCTCGTGGGCCAAACGGCGCATATCTAAGGCTTGAACGTAGTGGGCTACAGCCGCCTGATCCACCTTGGCCGGCAGCCGGTAGTCGCCTTCGTATCGAGGCACAAAGGGAGCCAAGGCTCCATGTTCCACAAAAGCCTTCACCGAATTGAGGGCGGTATCTTGGCCCTCATAGGTGGCCACCTTCGTTACATCTACGTAATCCAGAGCCGCCAGGAGGTAGAAGTGAAGGATATGGGATTGGATATAGTTAGCGCCTTGGAGCAGGTTGCGTATGATCCGCCCGTTGTCCGGGATCTTGCCGGCTATCCCGAAAGCGTCATCCAAGGCTAGGGCTGAGGCCATAGCGTGGGTGGTGGGACACACGCCGCAGATCCGTTGCGTGATCCGCGAGGCGTCCCTGGGATCACGGCCGCGCAGGATCATCTCAAAGCCTCGGAAAAGCATCCCCGAACTGCGCGCTTCCTTGACCTCTCCGTCCTCGACCACCGCTTCGATCTTGAGGTGGCCCTCGATGCGGGTAAGGGGATCGATAACTATCTTTGTGATTCGTCTACCCCTTTCTGGATTTAATGGGTTCTTCCCTCGGATCGTCGCCTAACGAGAATAACGCCTAATTAGGTCGCCTTACGTTCTATTCTCCATATTGTTCACTTTTCCACAAAGTACTTGTTCATTTTATCACAAAGGCATGCCCCTGTCAAGAAATCATCTCTCTTCAAGTCTGGGGTTCTCTTTCCTCTCGAAGGGATCCAGTTCTTCCATCACCAACTCTATCACCTTGGGCACCGCTGCCTCTACCTCAGGCGAGAGTTCGAGTCCCCAATCTATCTCTTTGGGTTCGATGCCCAGAATGATCACCTCTTGAGGTGCGGAATCTAAAAGGTGTTCTGCTACAGTCAGGGCCTCCAGTAGACCCACTTGGTGTAGGGAGGTGACTTGCTCTCTCCTGGCTGAGATATCTTCAGGGGTGAAACGAAATATGGTGCCCGGTTCGCTGCCGGTGCGAACGGCGTCGATGATGATCACTTGGCGACGGCCAGCCAAGGTGTCGAGGAGATCGAAGGAAGCCGTGCCGCCATCCCACAACTCGACATCATCGGGCAGTTCCCGGTCGCGTAGAGCGGAGATGACATGCACCCCCACCCCCTCGTCTCGTAGGAGGAGGTTTCCCACCCCTAGGATTAGTCTGGGAGGCTTTTGCTTAGTCATCTTCGACTGGCACAGCAAGGTTTCGAGACGAGCGCATCAGAGCCCCCAGATTCTCTGATTGGTTTCTCTCCACTTGGCCAAGCGATACGTGAAAAGTATCACAAACCATTGAAGAATATCATAAGGTCGGTATGTTGTCAAGGGTCGTAGCCGCTATGGTTGCGTTCACCAAGTGGTTCCTGGGCTTCTTACCCGGGGATACGCGATATCGCGGGGAAGGCTCACCTCCCCATTGCTCAGGGACTAATTATCGCTCGCTTCGTTTGTTTTGACAATATGTTCCGGGGCTCAACAATATGGAAGCAGAGCAAAAGGGGTTGCATCCCCCTCCACCTTAGGCCGCCCTCCTCTGCCACCACTCCTCCCAATCTTCTGGGAGCTGCT
>Ga0209979_1000909_pt1 | contig 35659 bp, 25 predicted proteins | sample AnhtaG_FD_183114 | JGI IMG/M metagenome (GOLD analysis project Ga0209979, IMG submission 183114) | Deep subsurface microbial communities from Anholt, Denmark to uncover new lineages of life (NeLLi) - Anholt_01485 metaG (SPAdes) (version 2) | ecosystem: Environmental > Aquatic > Marine > Oceanic... | reverse complement strand
TAGTGGGTGGCGATGACGTAGAGGCAGCCCATGATAGCTGCCCGCACTACTGCTGCCGAAGCTCCCACCAGGATAGTGTAAATGATGATGCCGGTCAGCGCCAAGGGCATGGCACGCCGCTTGCCGAAAAGGCGTGTGCTGAGGCCGCTGAGGAGCCCAGCGATAATCGAGATGTTGTACTCCCTTACTCAAATTGACGTATACCTGGGCGCTGGTACTACCTAGTCTATGCTAGTTGGAGTTGAGGAACGTAGAAGCCACCTGCGTCAACCGCACAGGTGGCTTTTTGTTGCCAAATGAGGCATGATTTGCAAAGCGATGAAATTCATAATATAATCCAGTTGCACCTTTCGTCCTGAAATCAGCTATAACACTCTATGACCCTAAGCGAGGGATAAACATGAGCAGATTCAGTGAAGCCAAACAAGCCTTTGATAACACCCTTGGAAAGAACAATGAACTGCGTCAGTCCTTAGTTCCAGTTGATGGAAAGACTCAAATGCTGATTCCACTTCGAGGCAAGGGCAGCAAGCCGCTCGAGGAATACTACAAGTGGCAGTTCATCTATGCGCTCATTCATAGTGGGCTCTATGCCAAGGACTACGTAGGAGCTGAAGTTCGTTTTCCGAAAGGAAGCAAGACTTCTGCACCGTTAAAGCTGGATGGGGCTATCTTCGATGACAAAGACTGGCTTCAACGTTACAATGACTATTGGAGGGAGCGAAAGGCAGAAGATCTGGACTGGCTTGATGCCCACCTGCTCGCCGTTATCGAGTTCAAGCGGGGCGAAAAAGAAATCGAAAGGGTGTTCACCGGACAGGTCAAGCCCGCAATGCGCCTGAAGGACCCAAGCGATGCCTATGTGCTGGGCATTTACTACGATACCGAGCGCCTGTTTCTCTTCCATCGTCGCAATGGCCGATTCTTACGATACGACGAAAGCAAGAATCAGAAAGGTGAAAACAGCAAGACAGGAGACTTATCACTTCATCTTCCTGATTCATATCACTTAATTCCGTCGTTTGAGAAAGTGAGGCACTTTGTACATCGTCCGGCTGTGATTGATCGAAGCAACAGAGGCATTGAAGACCTCGATGTTATTAGCTCAATCAGTACCGTTCAAGTACGCAATGGACTATCGGGTATATTGCGGACTTTGGATAGGGCCGGGTTGGTCAATCAACGGGGCTATGAAATCCTCATTGAAGCATTTGCCCTTAAAATCTTCGACGAGAAGCGGAATGAGCAAAATCCCCATAAGCCACTTGAGTTCTATGTCACCGATGAAGAACGTGCGTTCGCTGGTCTGGACGAAGCTGCCGCCCAGGGATTCATCAAACGCATGAGGAAGATTCGGGGTGAAGCTGAAGTCACTGGGCAGTACCAGACCATTCTGCAAAAGAAAGCGATTGATTGGAAGGACTCGGATCACGCTCGAGTAGTGGTAGCGACTTGTGAAAACTTTCAGGACTTCTCTTTCGTTCATTCCTCGCGTAGTGACTTATATCAGTTGGTTTTCTACAACTTTGCTAACAGATTTCAGCAACAACACAAGCAGCAATTCCTTACACCTATTGAAATCATCGACTTTCTGGTTCGGATTGTCAACCCTCGTAATGGGGAAACTGTATTTGACCCCTGCTGTGGAATCGGAGACTTCCTGTCCCTTGCCTATGTAAACTCGCAGGACAAACCTAAGCAGTGGAGACTTTCTGATTCCAATATCTACGGGGCAGATGTTTCAGCAGACATGATAGCCTTGGCGTCACTAAACATGCTGCTGAACGGCGATGGACAAGCGCATCTCTTCACTGTCCCAGATAAGGGCTCAATCGTTTGGAAGATAGCGGTTGGCAATCCTCCACAGCCTGTTCAACTTCTGCCGAAGTATCACAAGGCCGGTACATGGCATCAATGGCCTGACAACACACGTTTGATGCAATTCGACGTTATTCTGACTAATCCGCCTTTTGGTAAAGGGCGTGATTATGACCTGAGTACCGATTATGACCGCCAGGTGATAGAGATGTACAAGACTTGGCTACTGGCGGGAGGAAGTAGCATTGACTTGGGTGTGGTGTTCTTGGAAAATGCTTACCACTGTTTACGTGAAGAAGGACGTTTGGGAATTGTGCTTTCTAACTCGATTACATCTATCAACCGTTGGCAAAGAGTACGCAACTGGCTAATGGATTGGATGCGAATCGTAGCATTATTTGACCTGCCGGCTGGAGTCTTTGCAGAAACTGATGTTAACACAAATCTAATAGTTGCCTACAAGCCCAAGCCGGCGGAACTAAGAGGGCTCATTGAACAAGGATATTCGGTTTTTGTGCGCGACATCCAGCACGTGGGCTATGAAAAACGTACCATCAAGCGCAACAAAGAGTTTACCAATATCTACCGTATTAGCGAAGAGACTTTCGAGATTGAAACCGATGCTGAAGGTCGCCCAGTGTTACTGGAGGATTTTACTGCAACCCTCGCCGAGTTCCGCCAGTGGGCCTTGGGGCAGGAAGAGACTTTGCAACGACTTTTCATCCGAGAGGACTAGACAATGCGTTACGTACACGTTCCTAGTGAGCTATCCATCCACGAAATCCGTGATAACGATGCTTGCTTCTCGCCAGGAAGATACGTTCGATTTATTCCGCCCAAAAGGCTGAAACATGTGGAGTATGTAACCCTTGATAGGCTTGTTGTTCTCCGCGATGCAAAGGTCAAAGTGAAAAAAGGCGAATGGTATAGCTATGCTGAGATAGGGGACATTGATGTCACAACAGGGGCTATCAATTTTCGTAGACTGCGTGGCTATCAGTTACCAACTTCGTCTCCATCTTTGGTGGAAAAAGGAGACGTACTTGTCTCAACAGTTCGAACATACCGCAAGGGTATCGGTTACGTAAGTTCTGACAAACCCAACCTTGTCTCCACAAACGCAGTAATGAATATTGGCGGCACAACAGACGAAGTGCCAGGTTTGTCCGTTTTATATCTTTTGGCTTTTCTACGTACAGACTTCTTTGTAGAGCAAGTATGGTCAATGCTCAATCGGGGCGTTTACCCACGGATGGACAAGGGAGCGTTGAACAAGATTTGCATTCCCATTCCAAGCGACACTCGCGTCATCCGCTACGTGGAATCTTTGATGCAGGCCATATTGGAAAAAGAGCAGCTTATTCGACAACGTGATGTAGATATCAAGTGTCTTACCGACGAGGAATTGGAGATTGGCCAAAACACAATCTCGCCTTTTACATATGCTCATCCCACCATTGAGCAGTTGAAAACCACGACTAGGCTAGACACAGGTCTTTACCGAGAAGCGTACAAAGAAAAACTACACCGAATTTCCAACTATGATCATCGCGCTGTTACCTTTGATGAACTAGGATTTAGATTGAGCAGAGGACAGAACCTTCAAGTATCTTGCATAGGCAAGAGTATTTACTCAGATACACCCAAACCGAACTTCTACCGTCTGGCCCTACCGACTGACTTTTCAGAATATGGCACTATCAGCAAATACAAATGGCTAGGTAACTCTCGCAAACTGCGAACCCTTCAAGAGGGAGATATTGTATTTGGGGCTGAAGGTACTTTCCGCGTAGTCGTATTCTCCGGGGCGCCAGAACGCACAATAACTAACATTCACGGAATTGTTCTCAGGTCAGACAAAGCAGGCATGGTTAAACGCGTGTTTGCTGGAACGTGGCTACGTTACATCTCTCAGTGGGGGCTCATAGATGACATTGCAGTCGGCGGCCACGGGGGTAGTATGGCACAAAGCTATTGGCACAACATTCTGGTTCCTAAGTTTCCGGAAGAGAAACAAGAAGAAATAGCAAAGCTGTATCACAATCCCGCACCTAAACCGACTACAATACCTACTCTGGATGGATTTGTTGAGTGGCACAGGTGGTGGAATAAAGAGTTGGGTATCTGGGAACTTGACAGCGGGATGAAGGCGCTACAAAGCACATTGGAAGCAGTGCAAGAGCAAATCATCAACGATGAAAAGGTGATAATCCCATTCGACCGAGAATAGTCGAAATAGACAGAAGCTCTTTGCTGTATTCAGAACCCACACCCCGACCATGAAAAACACAACCAACGATCTTCCCCCTGAACTCCAAGCTTTCGCTTCCTTGCTTGATGCCCAACCTCCCGAAGTCCAAGAAGCTTTCCAGTTCCTGCTAGCCACCGCCATGCACGAGGCTGGGAAGTTCGAGCTGTTGAACGTGACAGAGGTTGACGGGCGGTGGCAATACACATTCAGCGGTGCAGGCGAGGTGTTCAGCGTAGTGCGGCCAGAGATGAGCAAGGAGATGGAGAGAAAGGTGCGGGAAGAAGTGCGGGCTTGCCCTGCGGGGAAAGACTATTATAAGACCCTAGGCTTGAGGCCGGGGAGAAGGTTGTGGTATGATAGCCACGAGAGCTAGAAGGGTGGCGACCTGGTCTGCCCCCAAGCTCCCTTGGGGGTACTGTATACAGGATTGAGGGAAACAGTGATGACCGAGTTTGCCTTGCCACGCTAGTCGCTCTCGTTACGTGTTTCCACTTCAGGCAAATGGGGTTGGATTTGCCGGGCCACCTGCGTGAACCGCACACGTGGCCTTTTTGCCCCCCGAGACCATTTGACAAGCCCAACTAATTTGGTATAATGGCGTCAAGGGAGTAGCGCCAAATGAGCATACTGTAGCGGCAGAAACAAAGAAGTTTTCAACAAGCTGCCGGAGGTAACCGAGCACGAGCCAGGGTTTTGCTTTTGGTTGTATAAGGGGGTGGTCATATGCACGATACGCTGCCGGGCTTTTTCGAGGGGAAGGAAAGGCTCGGCTTGTTTGTTTCTGGCGGTTTTCAAATCACGAAGGACAAAAGCAAACTGGTACTGGGACCCGGAAGGCTACCAAGCGTACAAGTTGGCTATGTTCAATAATGGACATTCTATATAATCAATAGTTATGCGGCCCAAGCGGTAAAGAGGCAACAGGAACGGAGCGATGAAACAAACGGATAGATGGGCGGTTGCTATCGTTGCGGGAGTTGTCGGCGTGATGACCTGTACCCTTATAGCAGCTTCAAGTAGTCTCACCTATGGGGCTGTGGCAGCAAATAGAACTTCGACCCCGCTGATAGTGAATGCCACGGATGATATCGATGACGGTTCCTGTGACAGCATGCACTGTTCGCTTAGAGAGGCGATCAACGCAGCGAACAACGGACCTGGACCAGACACTATTACATTCGACCCGTTAGTGTTTCCGCCGACACAGGTTGTCGTGATCGGCCTCGGGTCCATGCTGCCTACCATATACGATGACAATCTCACTATCGACGCCTCAGGGACACAGGCGGCGATCGACGGTAGTGCACTGGTCGGTGAAGACACACACGGTTTCTTCATACAGTCCAGCGGCAACACGTTGAAGGGTATTCGCATACATAACGTTCCTGGAGCAGGTGTCATGGTGGCTTCGTTTAGTGACGAAGGTAACATAGCGCACTACAACACCCTGGACAGCATCACTGTAGTCAACAGCGGCTATGGGGGGCCGCCTTTCAACGGGCGGACTGACGCAATCTGGATAGAGGCCTACGGCGACGGCAGTACTGCCTACCACAACAGAGTTGTCAATTGCACGGTTGAGAACAACGCCGACGATGGCATCGAAGTAGTCTCACACGGACGGGGAAAGGCTGACTATAACGCTGTTATCGGCAACACCGTACGAGGCAATGCAGAAGTTGGCATTGAGATAGACGCGCAGGGTCCCGGCAGCGCAAGCTACAACATAGTTGCCGATAATATGATAGAGGGCACCAACACAGAGGGCAATGGTGGTATTATAGTCAATTCACACGGTGGAGGCGCTGCCGATGGCAACACCATACACAGCAACATTGTTGTTAACTGTAGGGACTGGGGAATTGCCGTCCTGACGTGGGATCCAGGAAGCAGTGCAAGTGCAAACATGGTTATCAATAACACTGTTGAGCATAACAGTGATCGTGGTATCGCAATCCACTGCAATGGCGGGGGAACCGCGGACGGCAACACCATTGATAGCAACACTGTTATTGAGAATACGGGCTTGGGAATTCATATTCTGGCGTGGGATCCGGGCAGCAGTGCAAGTGCAAACATGGTTATCAATAACACTGTTGAGCATAACAGTGATTGTGGTATCGCAGTGGACCCCCACAGCGGTGCTGTGGGGGATGGTAATTGCATCTATCACAACAACTTCATCGAAAACGGCTATCAACCAAGGGATAATGGTAACAACACCCGCTGGGACTACAGCGGAAAGGGCAACTACTGGAGCGACTACACGGGGAAGGACGAAAACGACGATGGTATAGGGGATACACCCTATCGTATTCCTCCTAAGGGCGTGGATAATTACCCGTTGATGACGCCTTACACCTATGAGCAGAGGATCTATCTGCCTGTTATAATGAAAAACTATCCCTAGCCAGCCGATGACGTAGAGAACTGACGATCAGGTGCGCCGCCTCCAAACGGCGTATAACACGAGCTTCCCGGTTGACGCCCAACTGTCGCCTCTTCAAGACGGCCACCTCACCCCGAGGATCCTGGAGTTCTAGCACGGAGTCGAAGTCCAAGATCTCGTACATCCCCTCTTGGACCCGGCGGCTCAATAACTTTCTGATGACCTTCCACCCTTCAAGAGCCATAGAGAGCCATTCGGAGGCGGCTATGAGCAGGAGGATGCGCAAAAGGGTGTTCTGGTATCTCTCTGGTCTCTGCGATTGGGAGCTCATTTGCCCTATTATATCTTCATCGGCATAGACTCGTCAATGACTTCCTGGCTCCTCAGAAGACGCGGGGGATACCGCGGCAGAGCTGGACCACGGACAGCTAGGCATCATCAACCCGGGCCTCACCGCCCTGTTTGTGTTTTGCCTCCGTACCCGTTAGACAAAAAGGGAGATTGAGGGTATAATAAGGTTGCCTCAGACAACTTTTCTGATCCTTTTGCGGTCCTGCGCAAGAGTTCGCCTCTGATGGTGCCAGACCAACACACCCAACACAGCTCTCAAACCCGACGCCAGCCAAGGCCGTGCCTTTGCGTGTCCTGAGGCTGGCGTTTTTTTCGCGAGGAGGAAAGCGTGATGAGGCAAAAGACGATGTTGTAAGGTGTAAAACAAAACGGCATCCAGACCTTCCGCTGACATCAAAGAACCAATACCGCGGATCTCGCTTCGAAAAATGATACCGGAAAGGAGTGGGGGAAAATGCGAAGAACAGTCACAGTCAGTATCGCTATTTTGGTTATTGCGGTGACGATTGCTTCAAGCAACTCGCTTGCCGCAGAACCTGATCTCAACGGAGTGACCATTGCCCTGCAAGCTGTATCCAAAAGAGAAGGAATTCCAATCGCAGACTTGGAAATCGCGAATTTAGGCAAGGCGCACTATGCGCTGACGAACCAGGAATTGCAGACTTTTAAGGTGTTGGATCGTAAGACCAACCATGTGCATCGGGTGGCACTTGATAAGGATGACATCCCTGTGGATGAAGATAGCGTGGCATCTCGGGAGCTAGACGAGCGTTGGCAGAGGTGGGGCAAATTAGACCCAGTACTGTACCAAAGCTCGCAGAAACTTGCGGCGACGGACGATGTTCCCATCGCGATCTGGGCCACAGAGATGGTGCAACCGTGCCCGCTGTTCGGGGATTTGGACGCGGATGGACGGGTGACGGTGGTTGATATAATGAAAGTAGCTGCTCGCTGGGGAACATCATGCGATAACCCCGATCCTGACAACAATCCGACTACCCTTAGCTATGACCCTTTCTATGACATCAACGGAGATTGCGTGATTGACATCGTAGATGTGATGACAGTCGCTGCAGTGTGGCGTGATACTTGCTCTGTGAGCTTGCAGGTGAGCGTGGCCGGCGATCCAGTGTCGGATATTGTGAATTATCTACGTGGTCGAGGCTATGAGCCAATGCACGTGAGTACCACCGCCCCTGTGATTTACGTGGAAGTGCCTTCTAGCATGATCCCTGATCTTGAGGCGTTGAGTGAGGTCGCTGCTATCGAGCAAGTCTACGAGCACAGCTCGCTATTGAACTCGGCAGCGCGGACGATTGCAGCGCCGTGGACCTGGATCCGGGGTTACACTGGACAAGGCGTGCGTGTAGCTGTGGTGGAAGACGACGGGGTCGACTTTGGACATAGCAAGCTAGCCGGCTCAGTGTCTGAGAGGGAGAGGTACTATAAGCCAGATCATCCCAATTTTGGCCCCCACCCACGAGATCACGCGACTCAAGTGGCGGGTGTGGTAGCAAGTCTGGATGGAACGTCGGCCCCATCGACTACTGGCAACCGAGGAATTGCACCGGACGCGTACATCCTGAGCGGCAATGCAGGGACCTTCTGGCCATGGGATTTAGCTGGTGGTACGGAATGGGCGATTAGTCAAGGTGTGGACGTCATCAACTATAGCTGGGGACATCAGAATGCTGGTCGAGGTATGGAGAACTTTGATCGGATGGCGGACTGGTACGTCTGGCAGCACCACCGTACCTTAATCGTCGCAACTGGCAATGGTGTGGGCAACGAGAACGTAACCAGCCCAGCCAAGGGATACAACGTCATCGCCGTGGGTGCCAAGGATGACCGCAACACAGCCCAGACTGAAGATGATGTAGCCGACGATGTGATGGCCTGTTGGTCTAGTTATGTTGATCCTGAGTCACCGCATGGTGATCGGGAGAAACCGGAGGTTGTGGCCGTAGGATTGAGGGTAACTACGACGTCAGTGAACAACAGCTGGGAGACGGTGCAAGGCACAAGCTTCGCGGCGCCGGCGGTGGCTGGGGAGGCAGCACTGATGATCAGCCGGATGAGTTGGCTCGACCGATGGCCAGAGACAGTGAAGGCTGTTGTCATAGCCACTGCTAAGTGGAATGCGCATGGGGATGCTCGGCTAAGCGACCGAGATGGTGCCGGCGGAGTAGATACGACGGCGGCGGACAACACGTTACTCAATTACCGGACAGCCCGCGGGGTCGTGTTATATAAGGATGATTTCCCTCGCGAATTCCCCATGGATATTATCGCCGGTCAGCGGATTCGAGTGGCTATCAGCTGGAATTCGCATCCCGGAAGCGGCGACTGGTGGCGTTTTTGGGAGCCAGACCCTTTGAAAGCAGATCTCGACTTGCTAGTGTGGTCGCCCTCCGGGGCGCTTATGGGGTCATCGATGAGCTGGGATAACAGCTATGAACTAGTGGAGTTTGTAGCTCCAGAAGGAGGAACATATCGAGCTGTGGTGAGTAAGGCACGCTGGGATTCGGACAACCAATACGAGCGGCTGGGGTTTGCGTGGTATAGTGGTTTTCCATTGTCTTACACGCCGGGGGAGTGTGAGTAGAGGAACCTGATCACCACGACGAGCCCGATGAGAAGTTCGGCGACTTCGATCGTGCTTGTGATACGGATGTCAAGAACATCATGGAAGTCGTCAGCCGCTGGCGTACCTCCTGCACCAAACCTGATTCCGACAACAATCCCGATACCTCCAACTACGAGGCCCGCTAGACCTCGATCGCGATTGCGACGTTGACATCGTGGACATCATGAAGGTGGCAGCGCATTGGCGTGAGAGATGTGAATAATCATTCTAGGCCATGGTCTTTCTTCAGTCGAAAGATGGTGAACAAGTTTCAAGAGCACGCTCCATAACACCAAACGGAGCGGCCCGCACGCGAAGCGGCGAGGGGGACTTGCTGCCCCGAAGCCGCAAGCGTCAAATCAGACAAAAACTCTGCACTGTATTCAAAACTCACAACTCCAACCATGAAAAACACGACCAGCGACCTTCCCCCCGAACTCCAAGCTTTCGCTTCCCTGCTGGACGCCCAATCTCTCGACGTCCAAGAGGCCTTCCAGTTCTTGCTAGCCACCGCCAAAACCACCATGACGACCGCTTGACACTGAGCCAAACCGTGCTAGAATAGCTGTAGTTCACAGGGCACCGCAGCCCGCCCTTGCCGTGGTCGAGCAACATCCCAGACGACATCCCTGAACGCAACGCCAGCCAAGGCCGTGCTTTTGTGTGCCTTGAGGCTGGCGTTTTGTATGCGTAGATAGTCAAAAACGAGCCTTGACTTGAGATGAAGCAAAGACGGACCAAAACACTCCTCATAATTGCTACTCTAGTCCTAACCATCTTCCTCATCCTCACCGCCCTGCCTCTGGCCGGCACCGCTGCCCCCCGCCTGGAGCGGCAATCATTGGAATCACTGACCGAGCTGAACAGAGCTAAGGTCACTGAAAGAGACGCTCCCCTCAGTGCCTTCAGTGTTCCCTCAACGGCATCAGTGGTTCAATCCCCTAGCACGACAACCCGTGTCTCTATAGCCTCTGACGGTACCCAGGGAAACTGGCTGAGTGGGTCCCCTTCTATCTCTGCTGATGGGCGCTTTGTGGCATTCCACTCAATCGCCTTCAACCTGGTGCCTGGCGATACCAATGGTGACGGTGATATCTTTGTGCACGATCTAATGAGTGGCCAGACCCAGCGTGTCTCTGTCGCCTCCGACGGGACACAGGGGAACGGAGCGAGTTCTGGCACCGCCATCTCCGCCGACGGGCGCTTCGTGGCCTTCTACTCGCAGGCCAGCAACTTGGCGCCCGGCGATACCAATGGTTACGGTGATATCTTTGTGCACGATCTAATGAGTGGCCAGACCCAGCGTGTCTCTGTCGCCTCCGACGGCACGGAGAGTAACGGCAGGAGCGAACGCCCCTCCTTCTCGGCCGAGGGGTCTTTCGTGGCCTTCTCGTCTTGGGCCAGCAATCTGGTCCCCGACGACACTAATAACACCAGCGACGTCTTCGTCCACGATCGAGTGACGGGCCAGACAAGTCGGGTCAGCGTAGCCTCCGATAGGACGCAAGCCAACGGCGGCTGTTGCCCATCTATCTCAGCGGACGGGCGCTTCGTGGCCTTCGATTCGGGTGCCGGCGACTTAGTGCCTAACGACACGAACAATAAGATGGATGCTTTTGTCCATGACAGGCTGACTGGCCAGACCATTCGTGTCTCTGTCGCCTCCGACGGGACACAGGGGAACGGCTGGAGCGGGATCTCCTCTATCTCCGCTGATGGGCGCTTTGTGGCCTTTAGCTCCCTGGCCAACAACCTGGTGAGCGGCGACACCAATGGCTTCTATGACATCTTCGTTCACGATCGTGTGACTGGCCAGACAAATCGGGTCAACATAGCCTCCGACGGGACACAGGGGAATAGCTGGAGTAACGATCCCTCTATCTCCACTGACGGGCGCTTTGTGGCCTTTGAGTCTCCGGCCAACAACCTTGTCCCTGGCGACACCAATGGTAAGGGGGATATCTTCATCCATGATCGTGTGACTGGCCAGACCCAGCGCCTCTCAGTCGCCTCTGATGGGACAGAAGGAAATGGTTTGTCTCTTGGTTTCCCACCCATGTCCGCCGATGGACGCTACGTGGCGTTCCTGTCTGATGCCGATAACCTGGTGCCCGGCGACACCAATGGCTGGCGGGATGTCTTCGTCCACGATCGCTCCGGCGGTGAAGCAGGCCCTCCGGTGCCCTTCCTCAACTTGCCATTCGCTTACACCAACTTCGGCGAGGCTGCCCAGGGCAACCTTGGTGGCAATGGTCCGGGGCGCGTTAACTCCTGGTTCGACCATCAGTACCCCTACTTTACTCATCCTGTGGACTGCAGTTCTCCAGGGACCGGCCTCCAGCATGACGATCGTCTGACAAACTGGGGCGGAGAACTCTCAGCCCCTCCGGCTAACGTTTGTAACTGCACTTTGGGTTCCACATGCTACGACGGCCACAACGGCATCGATTTCGCCTATACCGGTCCCCAATCTGAGGTGCGCGCGGCTGCTGGCGGTATGGTAACCGGTACACTCGGCACCTGCACGGTTGGGGATGCCGGATGTGGCGGTGGCCACGGTAACTACGTCCTCATTGACCATGAGAACGAATACGCCACTCGCTACGGACACCTGGCAAGTGTAAGTGTCACTCAAGGTACTCGCGTCAACGCAGGAGACCTGTTGGGAATCATGGGTAGCACTGGCAGAAGCACTGGTACCCACTTGCACTTCTCCCTGTACTACGACAACAGCGGCAACGACCTGTGGGAAGAGAATGAAGTGGTAGACCCTTTTGGTTGGCGCGGAAGCCCGCCCGAGCCCTGGGAGGGTAACGGTGGCCCAACCAGCTACTACTTGTGGATGTACTCGCTATCGTATGGCCTGGCGGTGGATGGAGACCAGGGGGCGGCCATGGCTAACTCCACAGGCAGTGTGCAGACAACAATACCACCCGGAGCTTTCTCCGGCCGAGCTTCTCTAGAACTGTCCGACAGCCCGCGGGCAGCTCCATCCGGACAACTGCGCTCAACAGGGCGCTCCTTCTGGCTGCACCTGTTGGAATGGCTGCTGGAGAGTGGCGACTTGCAGAGCGCCGCAACCTTGCAAAGCACCACCCAGTTCACCCTCACCAAGCCCATCACCCTGACGGTCACCTACACCGACACCAATGTGCTGCACCTAGACGTGAATCAACTGGCCCTTTACCGCTGGGATGAGGAGCAAGAGACGTGGCAGCTCATGACCACCACGGTGGATGCGGATAACCACATGGTTACCGCCCAGACGGAAGACCTGGGTGATTTCGACCTCCAGGCTCCACTGCTCTGCGCCACCGATGACCTGGAACCGGATGATGGGTATGCGGCAGCCCGTTGGGTGTGGGCCAATGACTGGCCGCTGGCCCGGGGTCTGGACATCCCCCAGGATAGCGACTGGGTGCGCTTTGACGCGGTCCAGGGAGTGCGGGACACTGTCAGCACGCAGAACCTGGCTGGCGGCGCGGATACGGTGCTCAACCTGTACGATGTGGATGGCCTCACGCTGTTGGCCAGCAACGACGATGCGGATGGCGGGCCGGCTTCGGAGCTGGTGTGGACAGCGCCGTACACGGGCACCTTCTTCGTCGAGACGGTCAGTGCTCCAAGTGGCACCACGGATTGCTCTGCCACCTACGAGTTGACCATCGCCACCATTCCCGGCGATGTTATCGCCAATTGCCTGGTAGACATTGCCGACATCATGGCAGTGGCCAGCCGCTGGCGCCTCAGCGCCGCCAACCCGGACCCAGACAACGACCCCACCACTCCAAACTACGAAACCCTCTTCGACCTGGACCGGGATGGCGAGATTGACATCGTGGACATCATGCTCGTGGCGGTTCACTGGGGGGAGACCTGTGAGTGAGGGGACAGTTGCCTTTCTCCCCCCAACCTCCAACCCTTCGCCTCCCTCCTCGACGCCCAAGCCGGCGAAGGCCGAGAGGCTTTCCAGTTCTTGCTGGCCACCGCCATGCACGAGGCTGGCAAGTTTGAGCTCTTGAACGCGGAAGAGGTCGAGGGGCGGTGGCATTACACATTCAGCGGTGCAGGCGAGGTATTCAGCGTGGTCAGGCCAGACATGGACAAGGAGATGGAGCGTAAGAGATGGAAGATAGTGATCTCAAGAAAATCGAAATGAGACCCATAGGGTTTGTGAGCCGAACTTTACCGAACGAGAACGACAGAGACAGGAGCCTTGTCACAAAGGTCGTGCTTGACGAGCATCTCGCGCCGGCCTTGGACGGAATAGAAGACTGGTCGCACATCTATGTGATCTTCTGTTTGGACAGGGTGGTGCGTACTGAAGAACCCGTTTTGCATCACCCAAGTAGCGGTCTCGGCATCTTTGCCGCGAGGTCTCCCATTCATCCCAATCCGATTGGGTTGACCTTGGTGGAGCTTGTCAAACGCGAAGAGAACGTCCTGTGGGTGAGAGGCCTTGATGCTTATGATGGGACTCCTGTTCTGGATATCAAGCCGTACCCTGACTGGGAACAAGAGTTGATAGTTGTGACAGATTTCAGGATCCCGGAATGGCTAACAAGAATCATGCAACAACATGCGGACGCCTCCCAAGTAGCCGACCTGTCAGCGACTTGCTGAAAGAAGGAGGCCGTTGGCTTCCTGGGCTGCTAGCCACCGCCACGCACGACGCTGGCAAGTTTGAGCTGTTGAACGTTGTAGAGGTTGACGGCCAGTGCCACTACACTTTCAGCGGTGCAGGCGAGGTGTTCAGCGTGGTGCGGCCAGAGATGAGCAAGGAGATGGAGAGACAAGTTAGGGAAATGGTGCGGGAGATACTTGCGGAGGAGGGGTTGCTTTGAGTAAAGACAAACAACCACGGCGGGGACGTTCGGCCTGGCGTCAGGGGGACGATCTGGCAGAGGGCATCTGGGAATGGCGCTGGGTGCTCGTAGCCATCGCTGTTGTGGCATTGCTTCTGAAACTGCCTGACGTGTTGGGACTGTTGTAGCTACGGGCTGGCGGTGCGGCTAATCGAGCCGGTTTTGCAGAAGAGGACCATTTGACCGAGAGAGAGGAAAAGGTGATGAAACATACTGAGTTTCTGCATCCAGCTAACGCCGAAGAACTGGCTACCATCGCCCAAGAGACCGGCGCTGAGGTACTGCGCGGAGCACTGCGCTATCCCAGTGAAGGTGGCGGCTGGCAGTTAGGCGACCTAGACCTGAGTGAGTATCTAGATAAGTACCGTGACCAGGAACTGACAGTGATCATTGCCTCGGCGGGCAGGACTAAGGCAGAGCAAGTAACGTGTGGCATTTGCGGTTTTGCCCTGAATGAGGTGAGCGAGTGTCCACGGTGCAGGCTGGTCACACAGGAAGGCGCTAGGGAGCTGAAGGAACGGGAGGAAGCACGGGAGGCGTTGTTCCGTGAGATTGAGGAGATACTGGAGCAAGGGGGATATTGAAGCGAAACCCTTGACTGATGTAAGCCCCTTCAGGACGAAAAACATCATCGCTTGGATCTTCGTCAACGCCCTGGATGCCGCAGCCACCTACGTTGGCCTGCAATCGGGTGGAGTTGAAGCGAGCCCCTTGCCCGCTTTCATCCTCGCCAGATTCGGAGCGACTGCTTTCTGGACTCTGAAAGCGTGTCTCACCCTTGCCTTGCCAGTGGCTACGGTGTACCTAGCCAGGCGATACCCTTATGCTGAGGATTACGGCTGGCGGTTGATGGGCTTATCAACCGCTGTAGTAGCGTTAGCAGGCGGGTGGGGCTTCTATTTGGTTGCTACATAGTGATGCTCCGTGAGTGATCGGGGGCTGGCGGTGCTAGTGTGGAGGGTGAAAAGGCCCAAGGCCCAGCAATTGGGATTTACCTAAGTGCTATCAGGCCGTTTCGGGTGCTAAGATGGCTTATGAGGAGGTGATGAATCAAATCGAGGACTCTACAGGATAGTTGGCGAGAGCCAGAGCTTTCCTTGCAAGAGAATACCTGCAATGACCCAATAGCCAATGGAGGAAATAAGTCAGCGGGTGGGCTTCGGCAGAACGGATAAGCAGATGTGCTACCATATGTTTTCCGGCTCGCCTCAATACGGTAAAACAGATCAGCCCGTAATCTCCTGTCAAGAAAGGAGGTTGATGAATAGGGGAGAATAGCTGATAGTCATTCGCAAATAGCAGATTAAGAAGGAGGAGACGAAAATGAAAGGCAGAACGATTGTGATCCTGATGGCAACAGCCGCCATCTTGGCCCTGCTCTGGGCCGCAGGCGGCGCTGGTGCCTACCCTCCAGAGGGGCCGAGTGCCCAAGCGGGAGCACCAATGCTCATAAGCTACCAAGGGAGGCTCACAGACCCGACAACCGGCCAGCCGGAGCCGGATGGAAACTACTCCATGACCTTCAATATCTACGACGCAGAGACGGGTGGGACCCTCATCTGGTCTGAGACGCAGACGGTTTCGGTCAGCGGCGGGCTTTTCAACGTCCTCTTGGGGAGTGTGACCTCCCTTTCCGCCCCTGTTTTCGATGGAACAGACCGCTGGCTGGAGGTGGAAGTTGCCGGCGAGATCCTGACTCCTCGTCAGAGGATTGTGAGCGTGGGTTATGCGATCCAGGCCCAGGAGGCGGCCAACGCCGACACCCTTGACGGGCTGGAGGGCTCCGACTTACAGCAACGGGTGATCGGCACCTGCGCCGGCGGCAATGCCATCCGGGTCATCAACGCCGACGGCACGGTGACCTGTGAACCGGTGGCTGGAGGGGCAGGCGACATCACCGCCGTCTACGCCGGCACTGGGCTGACCGGCGGTGGTGAGAGTGGGGATGTTACTCTGGCTGCCGATACAACGTATCTCCAGCGGCGGGTGAGCGACACCTGCGCCAGCGGCAACGCCATCCGGGTCATCAATGCCGATGGCACGGTGACCTGCGAGCCTGTGGGCGCGGGTGCCCACGACCACTTTGGGGAAACCTGGACCGGAACCGGTCTGGCGTTGGCTCTGAATAGCAGCTATGCCGGTAACGAGACCCTTTACGTTACGAACAGCGCCACGTCTGGCGATGGTATTCGTGCCTACAGTGCCGCCTCGGCGTATAACTATGCTGCTTTGAAGGGAAGCAACACTTCCTCAGGTTCCGGGGTGTATGGATATAGCAACAGCGGCGACGGCGTGTACGGGCGTGGCGTCAACGGCAACGGCGTGTTCGGCTATGCCTCCGCAGGTGACAGGAGCGGCGTGTACGGCTACAACGCCGGCTCCGGCTACGGCGTATATGCCTTCAGTTACAGCGGCGTTGGATTGAAGATTCAGAATCAGGTCACCAACAATCTAATCGAAGCCTGGCATGGGCCTCTGTTCTCTGATCGTGAATTCTACGTGTCCGGCGCTGGCGAAGTCTACGCCGACGGCAGCTTCCATTCCGGTGGCGCCGACTTCGCCGAGATGCTCCCCGCTGTTGATGGTCTGGAGCCGGGCGATGTGCTGGTAGTGGGACCGGACGGTAATCTGACCCGCAGCACACAACCGTGCCAGGCCAGCGTAGTCGGCGTGTACTCCACCAAGCCTGGCTTTGTGGGTGGTGCTGGCGACGACACGGACCTGACCGGTAAAATCCCCTTGACAGTGATCGGCGTCGTGCCAGTCAAGGTCTCGGCCGAGAACGGCCCCATCCGCCCCGGCGACCTATTAGTGGCCTCCTCCATCCCCGGCCATGCGATGAAAGCCGCTCCCAACCCGGTGGTGGGCACGGTCATCGGCAAGGCGCTGGAGGGGCTGGACGAAGGCACCGGTGTCATCCAGATGCTGGTGATGCTCCAGTAGGAGGTGAGCGATGAAGCGAACAGCGATTCTCCTGCTCCTGGCCGCCCTCCTCTGCGGTCTGGTGGCGGGCGTGGCCTGGGCCATGTCCTCGCCCAGCTACGCCATCGAGTGGGACGTCATCGGGGGCGGGGGCGGGCCCATGAGCTCGGCCAGCTACGAGATGAACAGCACCGTGGGCCAGGCGGCCATTGGGTTCAAGACCAGCAGTAACTACCAACTAGGCTCTGGCTACTGGTATGGGGTGGCGGCGCCAGCTGCACCTGCACCGCCAGCGTACAACATCTTCCTGCCTATCATCACGAAGAACTACGCTCCCTAGTGCTTGCTCTGTTCCTCAGGGCGTATGTTCTACCTGCGACAACCAGGTTTAGGGGCGCACTTTGCCTAACCACGGGCCGGCGATAGAGCGGTGACTGAACGCCTGTCCTGGCTTCTGGCCTTAGCCCTTTGTGTAGTCCTCCTCGCTGCGCTTAGCTATTAGGGCTTGGCGCTGTCCGGCCTGGGCGGGCTGGGGATACTGTGGGTGTTAACTCAGCCACGGAGAGAGAGTTAGGCCAGGGCCTTGCGCTTGCGCTCTTCCGACTTTTGCTGTAAAATACTGTTGCCCATCAGTGTTTCTCCTTTCGAGTTTGCGCCTGTGCTTTGGTGCTGTATGCTGATGGGCGTCTCCCCGCGGGTTTTGCAGGTCTCCCGGCGGGGAGTTATTGTTTCCACTAGACTAGCGTTCCAGATCCCCCTGCTATTGACGAAACTGGGACGGCATGGTATAATGGGATTCACAACCAAAAAGAAAAGCCCCGACTGGTTGGATGAGAACCATCGAGGAACGGCCACGCTGACGCGGCAGCCTGGCAAGTGGTAGTATAATACAGAGCCCGTCTGTCGTCAAGGGAGAGATCAGCTATGACACGTGCACCAAACTGGAGTATAGAGGAGTTTGATACCGTCCTCAATAACAGCAACCTGGATTCTCTTGAGTTGGCTCAGCAACTACCACGTCGCACTCCCGGCGCAATTGAAGCAGTACGCCAGGGCATTCACAGTTTTCATACTGGGGGAGATCTGTCGTTGCTGTCGAAAATGATGCTTCGTCGACTCAAGGAAAGGCAAGAACAAGTGACTTGCGCCGTATGTGGAGTCAGCTTTTGACCGACTACTAGCCGATAAGAGTCCGTTAGCAACCAAAACAAGAAGGGGATTACAGAGTCGTGTCTCCTGCAATCCCAACACCTACTCCTGATCGGCCCAGGAGACAGGCTTGTAGTGATTATAGTGCAAAGCCGCTTCCTGGGCAAGTGGGAGGCGGCCTTCCTGTCCTCTTAGTGAAGAGTCTGTCACCTGGGGCACCTGGGAGGAAGCAATGACAAGAGAGGTATGGAGACCGCCTGGTGAGGGTGCGGTATCGAGGGAATCCGAAGCGGAGGGCGCGTTCAACTACGGTTGAGATAGTTGTGGAAGAGGCGTACTGGGACCCGGAAGGCTACCAAGCGTACAAGTTGGCTATGTTCAATAATGGACATTCCATATAATCACTAGTTGGGCAGCAACTTGGCGATGAGTGAATAGGAGCAACTATCATGAACAGCATCAGTCTCTCCCAACCTGGATGGCTCAAAAAGAGTGGCGTTTTCCTGTTGTTCTTCGTCGTGGAGACAATGGTTTTCGCCATAATAACATTTTCGCCGTACCTACCGAAAAACACATCACTCTACTTTCACGCTGGCCTCACCGCCACACTACTGGTCATGGCCTTGTTCTTGCGAAGGAGCGAAAGAGGAAGCCAATACTGGCCTGTATGTTACGTTTTCTTTGTAGCCGGGGTCGCTGTTCTTCTAAGTGGACTCTTTGGTGACGATCTGCTGAGACTGTTTGGATTGACTGTCACAACCCCCCAAGGGATCGCCGTCGCCAAGTTTTCCGAAAGTATCTTGCGAGTGGTCCCCATCCTGGCATTGATGCCGATTATGGGCCTGGACTGGCGTTCGCTGTATCTCAACAAAGGCAGGATCGGCATTTGGCTTACAGTTGGCATCGTTGCCTTCATAATCTTTCCCGTCATCGGCTATCTCCCCCTGGCCAACCAAGAAGGGGTGTTGAACAAGCTGCTGTCGTTGTCGCCATGGATCCTGCTCTTTGTGCTTTCCAATGGATTCATGGAGGAATCACTCTTTCGAGGATTGTTTCTCAAAAGGTACGAGCCTTTTCTGGGCAAAGGCTTATCGAACCTCCTGACGGCTATTGTTTTCACACTCATGCACACCCAGGTTACCTATGCACCACAGATGCTTCAGTTCCTCTTGATTGCCTTGACTTTGTCGCTGGTCTGGGGATACCTGATACAGAAAACGGACAGCCTGTGGGGAGCGGTCCTGTTTCATGCCGCGGGGGACTGCTTGATCATATTTGCTGCATATGCCAGCATGTAACAGGTATTCCCGGCTGAACTTGCTGCCCAACAATGCGTGGAGCCGACGCCGCCTATCGGCTCGCTCGCGAGGTTGACTGGAAGACCCGGCGGCGCGGCTCACGCTAACCGTTAGCCCGCTTGGCGCAACGTTCACCTTTCGACAAAATGTGCGGCATCGCTGTCAAAGTAGGGAGGGACAAGAATGAATATCAAGTCGGCCCAGATTCAGACACAGGATAGCGTGTTCAAGCGCATCCTATGGCTCTACGGACTTTCCACACTTCTGTTCAATGCCGCGTTCTTGGTTGGCTATTATCTGCTGCCAGAAGGCTTTATGCGCGGAAGTCCACTGATGGCGGCAGGTGAACTCGTAGCCAGCGCAGAATCATTCTGGCCCCAGTTCGGCTTAACTCTGCTTTTCAACGTGGGCCTGATAACTGTCTTCGGAGTAGGAGCAAATTTGCAGCAAGTTAGGAATTTCCCCGCCGGCTACCTTATTCCCATCTTTTTGGGAATCGGTGGAGGCCTGGTTGTCGGAACCAATTCCTTTATCGCAAGCGACCTGTCACGCTACTCCGTGCGTGACGGCATGGCCTTGGGCCTCTCCATCGGTGAATTGGAAATGCTCGCCTACATCATAACCATTGCCTCAACCGTGAAGTTCGGCATCTATCAATATCGAAGTCTAGTAGATTGGAAGCCGACCAAAGTGAAGAGACTTCGTCACGTTAGACTATCCCAACAAGAAACCCTTTGCCTAATCATCGCGGTACTCTTGTTGATTATCGCTGCCTACAGAGAAACAGCGATGGCGGTGATGACGTAAGTGAAGCGTCAAACTTGGCAAGAAGCGGGTTAACAACTCACTGGTGTGTCCTGAAGCTGTCGTCTGCTAGTTGGTGCGAGTCCAACCGAGGTAACTGTCAGGAGGCCACGTAGCAGGCATCCAGTGCTTCTGAGTGACTGGAGGTGCTGAGGCGGAGTATCCCCCAAAGAACAGGGAGCAAAGCAGGAGACAGTCAAGAAGCCACCTGCGTCAACCGCCCAAGTGGCTTCTTGTATTGCCAAAGGAGGCGAAATCTGGTATACTATGCCTGGTGTTATCGTTGGGGCACACCAGCTTCCACTGTCGTACCAACGTACGCACCGGGCACAGGAGACAACTTCGCATTGCACAGAGTAGTGAGATAGTATCCGAAGTTCTTCGTACATAACACGTTAGCCGAAGAATGTTAGATCCCAATTCTCCACTTGGTCAGCAAATCCAACGTCTTCTCAAAGAACACCCCGAAGGGCTAACGCCTGAAGACATAGAGATTCAGTTGCGTCAAAAGGGCTTTCAGGCAAGTACAGCAACCATCAAGAAAGTCCTATCCCACACTGAAGTCTTTGTCCCGCTGTCAGGAGGGCGCTATGCGCTGCGCAGCATTATCGAGGCAGCAGGAGATGATGTAGAAGCCAAGTCACGGGATAGGGAGGAAAAGAAGCAAGCGCCTCGCAAACCCAAACACGAAATTCTCCCTGCTGGTCAGTTGCCTCTTGAAGATTTGTCCTCCTACGTTGTCTTCGACATTGAGACCACAGGGCTGGATCACCAGAAAGCCGACATCTACCAGATCGCGGCCCTGAAGATCACCGATGGGCAGCCCGATCCTCACGCGCCCACCTTTTGCCGCTACATCCAGCTCGACCGCGACATTCCCCTCGTCATTCGGAAGAAAACCCATGTTACCGAACAAGAATTTGCCCAGGCTGTACCGCTGGAGCAGGCCATCACCGATTTTCGGCAGTTCATCGGCGACTTGCCGCTGGTGGCTCACAACGGGCGGTTTGACTCCAGCTTTGTGCGCTACTCTTCGGAAGAACGGTGCAAGCAAGGGGATATTCTCAATGCGGTGTCGGACACTCTGGAACTGGCAGTGGTATTGTACCCCGCCCTCTCTGCGCATCGCCTGGAGTCGTTGCGAGATGAGTTGCTGCCCACCGATTACGAATCCCAACCTCTGTTCCAGGATTTGCTTCGCCGATTCGAGGCTGAGGGTAAGAGCTATCACGACGCCCGCTATGATGTGATCGTCACTTGGTTTGTCTTCCAACGGCTGGTGAATGATCTGAATGGGCTTGACACGCCTTTCCTGGGTGAGTGGTTGCGGCTGCTGCCGAAAGAGCGATATCTGTTGTCCAACCTGATCACACGGTCTGGAGTGACGGCAAGCAGTGAACCATTGGACATCAAGACGCTAGTCTCCACAACCCCACCACCATCTCCGCCCCGAACCAGCGTGCCCTTCGACCGCCAGCGAGTGCTGGGTTATTATCGCGAAGGTGGCAAGCTGAATCAGGCACTTGGCGATGATTACGAGCTCCGTGATGAGCAAGCTCAAATGGCAGAGCAGGTATGCGAGGCACTGGAGGAGGGCCGCTTCAAGATAATCGAGGCGGGCACAGGCACGGGCAAGACGCTGGCCTACCTGTTGCCGTCTATTGATCATGCCAAAGCGACGGGGGAGCGGGTCTTCATCTCTGCGACGGTCAAGAACTTGCAGGACCAATTGCGTCGCCAGATCGAAGAGACCAAGGAAACCCTCGGCTTCAATTTCACCTATCAAGTACTCAAGGGTCGGGCTAACTACGTTTGCCTCCACAAGTTGGCTAGGCTCTATGCGGAGTTCGAACCTGATGAAGGAAACGAGGATCAGGCTGTCTGCTTACTCTACGTCCTCAACTGGCTTCGCCACACGGAGGACGGGGACTCGGCTGAGCTGGCCTACTGGCTGGAACGCACCTATCCTATCTTCGCCGATCTGAAGGCAGAAATAGCCAATGATCCTGAGACATGCCACCCCGGACGATGCAACTACGCTGATCAGTGCCTATTGCTCCGCACCTATGAACGGGCTCGCACGGCCCAAATTATCGTGGTCAATCACGCCCTGCTGGTCAGCAAGGATTGGGAAGCGGTGGGTCAGGAAGGGGTACGCAACCTGGTCATTGACGAGGCGCACAATCTGGAGGATGCTATCACGAGCATCCTGACTCAGGAAGCGTCCAGTGCTGTGTTCAATGGCTTGCTCAACCGCTTGCGTAACCCTCGCACACGGCGGGGTTTCGCCCCACGCCTGCTGGCCCTCAAGCTTGGTGGAGATGCCAATAAAGCAGCAAAGCAACTGCTGGCCGCCCGCACCACCCTGGGAAGGCTGACCCGGGACTTTGGGTCGCAGATTCTGGACTACTTCAAGCGGCAGGGGCAGCGTACTCACGAGAAGTATGGGGCCAAGCTGCAATTGATGACCGACATCCGAAGACAGCGCCAGGCTCACCAGATCGAGCAGGCACGACGGATGATCTGCGAGGAGATGGATAGCGTAGTGATGGCTTTGGGCAAGGTGCGTGAGGCCCTAGCCGCTGCCCCCGTGCCGAACAAAGATGAGTGGCTCGATGAGACGGCAGGGCTGGCGAAACGTTTCTATGACCTGCGGGTACGGTTCGACCGGCTGTTGGCGGTGGCTAATGTCAGGCAAGTCTACTGGCTGGAGGCTGTCGAGCGAGGGGAGGACGACCACAAGTGGGTGGAATGGGCAGTGAAATGCGCCCCGCTGCGGGTAGGGGATGACTTGGAGCAGAAACTATACGCAGGGCTGCACACCTGTGTGCTGACCTCGGCCACGATGACGATACGTGAGGGTGGGTTCGACTTCTTCATTGATCGTCTGGGGTTGGAGGAACACCTGAGACCTCACGACACAGTGCCTTTGGACCCCATTTTCGACTACAACATTCGTGCCCTATTGGCCCTGCCCAACTACTTCGCAGCCGCGCCCACACCGAAAGGGATGGGCCAGTTCAAGGACGAACTCCATGCCGAACTGCGCGACTTCTTGCCCTTCGTGGGGGGCAACGCCCTGCTTCTGTTCGCAGCCAGGGATCGAATGCTGGAGGCGCGGGACGCCATCGTGGAGACGGTAGAAGATCACAGCATCCCCGTGTTAGCTCAGGAGGAGGGGAAAAGCAAAAGGGCATTGCAGGAGGACTTCCGCAACATCGAGAATTCGGTGCTGTTTGGACTGCGCTCCTTCTGGGAAGGGCTTGATGTGCCTGGCGAGAAGCTGAGCTATGTGCTGATGGAGAAGCTGCCCTTCCCCATGTTCTTCGAGCCACTGCTGCAAGCCAGGATGCAGGAGTACGGCCAGGGACGCTCCTTCGAAAGCTACGTGCTACCGCTCATGATCATCCTGTTCAAGCAGGGCTTCGGGCGGCTGCTCCGCAAGGCGGGTGACAAGGGCGTGGTGATGCTCTTCGACAAGCGCATTCACTCCAAGAGTTATGCCTGGCAGTTGTTCGACTCATTGCCTGGCTACGTTCCCCGCGACCCCAGCATCGAGGGCAGTCGCAAGGCGCTGTATGCGGCCATCGCCCAGTTCATGGGCATCACTGACCAGGATGCCTTCCTTGAGTCCTTGAAGGACTGCATCGAGACCGACTTTGATGCCTTGCTACGGCAGTATACCCTGCCCACCCTTTATCTGGACGAGGCAGCGTATCAAACAGCACGACCCCACATTCTGGCAGCCCTGAAAGCCTTTTTCGACTTTGATGGCTTCAAGAGCGACAAGCAGGAAGAGGTGATGAAGGCCGTACTGGCGGGGCAGGATGTCATCGGACTGATGCCGACAGGGGGCGGCAAGTCGCTGACTTTCCAGTTACCCGCCCTGTTGCGCGCCGGGCTGACGGTGGTGGTCTCACCCCTCATTGCCCTGATGAAGGATCAGGTGGACAGCCTGCACCAGAAAAAGCTGCACTGCGTGGACTACATCATGTCGGGCCAACAGGCTACCGAGCGTGAGAACGTCTATCGGCGGATGCGTAGCGGTAACCTCCGGCTGGTCTACGTATCGCCCGAACGCTTCCGCGACCCTGCGCTGATGAACACGCTACGCCAGTGTCAGGTGGTGCAGATGGTGGTAGACGAGGCTCACTGTGTCTCGATGTGGGGTCACGACTTCCGCCCCGACTTCTTGCATCTGGACAAAGTCATCGAGGCCATGCCCCAGCGCCCGCCGGTGGTCGCGCTGACGGCCACTGCCACCGAGAACATCAGACAGGATATTGAGACCCAACTCAAGCTGGTCGAGCCAGAGATCAAGGCCGACTCCTTTGACCGCCCTAATCTGTATTTCAAGGTCTACAAGATGCGCTATCTGACCGAAAAGTTCCCAACCTTACAGCGCATCCTGCACGACCAGTTGGGGCCAGCCATCGTTTACACGGCGGCGACGGGCACCGCAGAGGAAGTGGCCAATCGCTTGCGCTGGGTGGGCTATCGGGCGCGACCCTATCACGGCAAGATGAACACCTACGAACGCACCCAGGTACAGGAGATGTTCGACGAGGAATTGATTGACATCGTGGTGGCTACCAAAGCCTTCGGCATGGGTATTGACAAGTCCAACATCCGCTACGTGATCCACTACGACATGCCTGGCGACCTGGAGTCGTACTATCAGGAGGCAGGGCGGGCGGGCCGCGATGGAGAAAAAGCCTATTGCGTGCTGTTGTACCACAAGTCAGATCGGGGTATCCACGACTACTTCCGAACCACCTCGCTGCCCGATCCCCAGGCGGTAGGCACAATCTTTGGGCTGTGCAAGGCCGCGCCGTCGGACACCATCCGTCTGAGCGCGAGGCAGGTGGAGGCTGAGCACGGCATTGAGGAGCAGGACTTGCGGGTCATCGTCCACCTACTGGAGCAAGCGGGCTACGTAGACCGCAAAGAGGACTTTACGGTGTGGGGCGTGCTGCATGTCTTCATGACACAAGACGAGTTCCATGCTGCCTTGCGTCAGCAGAGCGACCGCACACAAGAGGTGGTGGGCCTATTCCTGGCTCAACTGCCCCGCTACGGACGCGGCAGCCGCAACGAGGTCAATCTGCTAGAGACGGCCCGCCTCATCGGAGCGGAGGTGGCCGAGTTGGAGCGCACCTTGAACGACCTCACGGCCAAAGGGCTTCTGAGCTTCCGCTCCTGGGACAGAGGCTACAGTCTGATTCGTCAGCCCAAACTCCTAACTTCGCGGGCCTATAACCTGCGGCAAGATGAGATTCGCCGCCACTACGACGAACGGGAGAAGAAGCTCAAGCGGATGATTGACTACGCCCACTTGCCGAGGGGACGCTGTCGCCGCCACTTCATCCTGGACTACTTCGGTGACCCGGCAGCCTCGTCCCGCTGCGCGATGTGTGACAACTGTCGTCCTGGGGGCCTGCCCTGGGGCGGCGTGACCGACAACGATATTGTGGACGCCACTCAGGTGTTCGATCCAGCCTACACAATTCTGGAAACGGTTTTCTGGAACCAGGCGCGAGAGGGGCGCAAGTATCCGTTCGGGGTGAAGACTCTGGTGCGCCTGCTGACGGGCAATGACTACTTCGAGCGCAGGCGAGGGCGCAACCTGCGGGACATCGAGTTCTTTGCACGGCTAGAGCGACTGCGCAAACGTGACGACACGGTGGTGGCCCTGTTCGACAGGTTAGCTGAGGAGGAGTACATCGCCTGGGAGCAGGCGTCCTTCACTCCCGATGATGGCGACGGCGAGGTGACTTACCGCGTGCCCGTGTTGCTGCCCAAAGGGATGGAGCAATTGGAGAGTGGTGAAAAGTTGGGATGGGAGCAGTGACGCTGGATGAAGGAGACGTTGAGTGGTGACCACCTGGACACACTTTGTGGAGACCTTTTATCCCAACCGGGCTGACCTCGACCTTATGGCGGAGTTCATCCACTCCGAGGGGGTCCCGTGCACAACAGATGTTCTGCTGCACCATTTGCTTCAGTGCAAGCTTGCGGAAGCACAAGGCGGATCAGGTAGTCTCGACATCAAGCAACTTCCGCCTGACAGCGTCATCTATCAAATTGCAGGTGATTACGAGAAAGGTCAGCGCATCTATATTGCTAGTGAGGGCCAGATGGCGATTGTCGAGGACAAGAAGCCCGAGCCATATCCTACTCTGGATAGCCTACGTACAGTTACAGTATGGCATCAGTGCCAAATTATTGAAGTGAAGCTGGAAAATGGCGCGAAGAAATCCTTCATTTGCGCGGCTCCATTCCTCAGGCCCGACCTACCTGACGGGAGTAGCATGGGTGATCTGATCGAACAGCGTGGCAAACAACTCCGTGATAGACTCAAGGATCGTCTGTCGCAAGATGCCGACCGCCGGTTTGTGTCTTTCGAAAGAGAATTGTTCCTGGGCGACCTTCTGGTAGCAAATGATGAGGACACTGCACAGGAAGTCATGGACTTCTTTCTGGAACGAGGTAAACCCGCGAGCGTTTTGGAGATCGCGCATGCCTTGTTTGATGATGTATCAGATCCAGTGGTTCTTTTTTCTCTGGGCGTGTTGCTCAGCAGTCGGTCCGACTTGTTCCGATTAGTGCGAAAATCTCCACCGCCTGTGCTTTGGTTTGTACATGAAGATTTCACAAAGGTAGATAAACCTGGACGTAGAGCAGTGCCACCCGTACGACGAAAGATTACCGAGAGTGATCCTAAGATTGTCAAGCATGAGAAGCCAGGAAAGCCTCGAAAGAGGGCCAAGGTCAGACGCCGGCAGCGCGTTGAATTTGCTATACCTATTGGATATCGGGAAAGCGGCACGATTCCGCTAAACAGCAAAACAGCGGGAGTATTCCCGTCAGGCCTTGGCAATATTCCCCAGGTTTTCATTGACGCTCGTGCTGATTCACGGATGCAAGGCGGAGTATCACACGAGGAGGAATATGCATGGGGGATTTTCGACTGGCTTTGCAATTATGGCATTATTGCGGGAGGGAAGATTGTTCTGGAACGGACAGAGGATGAATTCGAACTCAAGATAGATTACGTGCCTGCTGTGCGTGCCCGGACATATTCGGTGCGCGTAGTGGAATGGCTAAACGGCGAACTGGTCGCCTATACTCGCCAGATCACTCCAGAGTATGAAGTTGATCTTGCTATGTATGAGTACGGCACGATTTTCGAGGACCCTGAGGCCTTGTGGGCGGAAGCAACCGACGCGATCTTCGATGTCATCTGCTACATCTTCCCAGTGCTGGCCGAGGGTGATCCTGATGGCGCTGTGCACTACAAGACCATCTCCAGCGCTGTCAGCTACATCAGACGCTGCTCACCAAGCACTGCTCGATGGTTACTCTCGACGCACGAGTGCTTTCAGCGAATCGAAGAAAGACCCGGCTTTTGGGCCTTTGATAGAGATAAGGTTGTCGGTCTCGAAGAGACAGAAATCGTGCGCAACGCATTGTTGCCCAAGATCATGACATTGGACAATGAAGTGCGAACTCTGCATACCAAGCTAAGCGCTCTTGAGAGACAAGTGCGGGACCAGGTCATGAGACTGCAAGTCATGTGAGTAGTATGGAGTAGGGAGGTTGGCCACCATGAGTAGCGTCTTGAACAAGGATGTGGAAAGGTTACAGTGGGATGTCGCGAAGCTGGAAGATAGGCTTCAACAGGCAGAGGCCACCTTGCAAGCGAATGAGGAACAGATCGAGGCCTTGGTCAGAGAATCTGCTCACAAGGATGAGACAATTTTGGAACTGCGCTCCGACATTGCTATAAAGGAGCGAGAGATCAACCAGCTGCACCAAGAGAAAGATCGGCTCAAGCTGAAGCTTAAACAGCGCGCCAAGGCGATGGAAGACTTCCAGGCAGAAATCGCAAGGTTAAGAGAGAACTTGGAGAAAAGAGAAACAGCAATCGTTGACCTTGATGGTCGGATACCAAGACTCAGGACAGAGGTGCAAGAAAGGAATGCTAGAATAGCAAGACTTGATACGCAATTAGAGCAAGCCAATACGAAGTTAGAGCACCCCGTGATCAAGGTTATATTGCGGTTCATCCGATGATCCCTAGCTGTGAACGAAAAAGTCATGTGAAAGCAACTGAAATCTTGGTAGGTTTAAGCAAGGCACATTGCCTGAGAGTAGGCATCCTGCACCCATGATAATGGTGACAAGTAAGCGACTTGCCGCGTACCCGTACTGCTACCTCAGGGAATGCAGCAGTTGGAGAGTGGGGAGAAGTTAGGATGGGGGGCCTAGAAGTGACTTTGGATAAGCAAGCACCTCTCACAGAAGAATACTGGCGGTCCTTCGTCCTCAGCGATGAGGAGATCGAGCATCTACACGATCTCATCGTTGAGGAGGGCATTCCCCAGACGACCGCGTTCCTTGTATACGAGGTGGTGGAGCGGCGCTGCCAAGCGGAGGCCAAGGCGGCCAGGGCAGAGATTGTGCCCCAGCGAGTGGTTCCCTACGACCCTCGCGAAACCTTTCGAAAAGGACAGCGCTTGCTGTTTAGGAGGTTAGGCATCGCGTGTGTCACGGAGACCTGGTCACAGTACGATCCCAATTTCGGCGAGTACTTGAGCATGCGGGTTCGAAAAGAGGACACTGATAGGACGCGGGTCTTCATGGCAGGAGTCAAGCGCGGCTTCGAGGATTACGAACCAGCCGAGGTGGAGGAGTCCGAGGGGTGGGGGCTCGGTGAGGCGGCGCCTTACGTGGCGCCGGGTGAAGTAGTGGAGCAGTTTGGAAACTACGTGCGAGAGGAGTTGACCAACCGATTGGGTCCAGATGAACGCTTTGTCAACTTCGGTGAAGAGTGGTTCTTGGCCGACTTGCTGGAGCGTGTCTCGATGCAAGAGTTGACCTTGGTTGAGAAACGGATCCGCGAGGCGGGAGAGCCGTTGAAACTGGCTGCTCTAGTCGATGTGCCTGATGAGCCACAAACCGACGAGGATTTCGTCCGGCGCTTTTCCTGCGACTATGCTCTAGCGGAAGACGGTCGGTTCGACAACGTGGGGACTGTTGATGCACCATTGTGGTTCTTGCTGGCGTTGGAACCGCCCGAAGTCGTCAGCAAGCCTGAATGCTTGGCCATCCCAGCTGTTGCTTACACGCGGGAGTACGTGTACATCCACAAGGATCTAGAGAAGGTGGCAAGAGGTCTGGATGACGAGGGAGAGGAAAAGGAACCACCACCGATCGAGTTTATCCAGACCCGAGAGCCGGTGCGCTTTGTGCTGAACTTCGCTCACCTCACTGCTGGCAGTGTGCCGTTGACGAACCGTATTCGCCAAGTCTTTCCCAGGCCGGCTGGCCCTCGCAGTCGGGTCATTCTTGTGGACGCCCGCAGCGAGACTCGTCTCGCCGGATGGGTGAAGCACGACGATCGCTATGCCTGGGGACTCAAGGAATGGTATGGCGCCTACGGCATCCGGGCTGGCAACTACGTGATTTTGCAGGCAACCGAGACCCCAACGGAGATACGAGTGGACTTCGACGAGCTTTCCCAGCCGCGTGTCGAGCGAGTGCGGGTAGCCACTCGAGGGAAAGATGGTAGCTGGCGCTTTGAATGGCAGGAGAGAGAAGTTCGCTACAAACACGACCCGCTAATGTTCATCGCTGAGACCCGTTTTGAGGAGATGGAGAGTCTGGAGTGGGAAGCAGGGATAGTTGGCAAGCCAATCTTCGAGGTCATGTGCGACCTTTTTCCGGCGCTGGCTGAGTCCGAAGGGGACACAGTCCACGCCAAGACTCTATACCAGGCAGTCAACCTGGTGCGCCGCTGTGCGCCGGCCACAGTGTTCGGCGAGCTTTCTCAGCGAGTGTGTTTCGATCCGGTTGGGGACGGCTATTGGGCCTATGATGAGAGCCAGCGGGACGTGAAAGTAGTCTATGGCAAGCCGGCACATATGGAAATCCGCCCACGGTCGCGCCGCCGTGAGCGTGTGAAGAGCTACGTCATACGCCGCAAGCCAGTTAGGTATAAAATCGGGGAGTTTGAGGGCTTTCTAGACACAGATTTCAAAGAGGATGTGACAGGCACACATTGGCGCGCCGAACTTGGGCACGCTCTTCGCGACTTGCTGAACCAAGAATTCACAGAACTTTTCAAGTCGTCCCCTATTCGCGGCTGGCCGGAAGTGTACTTGTATCACGAAGGGCACGACGTGATATACAAGCACGCCAAGTTCCACATCAAACTGGATGGTGACAGTGCGCAAGCTGGTTTCTATGTGGAAAGGGGGTTCACCGATCCCCACGCCGATGACAGGCCAGAAGCCATTATGGATCCTTCGTGGGACTGGTACGCTTTTCGCCGTGCTCTCGACAGCAAAGCATTTCGCAAAGTGATAGTGGATGCTATCGAGGGTCAATCTATTCGCGTGCGAGTCAGTCTGGAGTCTGCACCGGCCGTCTACGGATCTGCCGAAGGCAGTCTTATCCTGGACCCCGATGGGGAGGGAAAACTGACGACCTGGGACGCGTTAATTGGCCGTCTGGATTCCGCAGGCCCTCGGGACTGGGTAGATCTCTACTTCTATCGAGTTTTTTCCAAGAGTGAGGCCCTTGCACTAGGCCGATCGTTTGTTGAGGAGGCGATGGAAGTCTTTGCTGCGTTGCGGCCTGTTTATGAGGAGACGACTCAGCTAACACCACCTCCACTACCGCCAACCGAGGGCGTCTGGGGAGAAGTGGGGAAGTTGGTGGGGCATGAGGGGCTGACCACGTTGGACCAGCAGAACCCATTCCGTATTCTTGAGGTCTCCGAGACTTCGTTGCAGATTCTGGTGGGACGCACCGGACATCGGCGTACGATCCGGCGAGAGGAGATCGAAGATGCCTGGCAGCACCTGGTCTCCCAGCGGGAGCTGAGCCGCAGCGAGATCCACGCCCACTACTCGGAGGTCAACCCTGCTTACGTGGCGGCAATCCTGGCTGCTCTCCCGGGGGTGACCCACAAAACCGATCCCATCCGGTTGTTTTACAGTATTGTGCCTCCCTCTGTTGAAGTGCCCGACATCGGCATCCGCCATATTGTCTACCCCATTCCGTTTGTAGCGGGCGAGTTGCCAGAACAATTCTTCGAGGAATCGGCATGGGACAAGCTGATCGGAGGAGGACAACTCAGCCTGTGGCAGCGAACATGGACACGTGAAGCTCTGGACGAAGCTCTGGTGAAGCTCATCGCCGATAGAGACGCGAATCGCTTTGTGACCACCCGCGAGGTGGTGGATTTCATGGTAAACTTAGCCCAGCCAAAACCCGATGAACGTGTGGCGGACATCTGTTGCGGGACGGGCATCTTCCTGGTTAAAGCGCTACGCTTTGTAAAGGAGGTCTATGGCGAGGACACAGACCTGGAGTTGTACGGAGCTGACATCTACGAGGGGGCGGTAGAAGCTGCCCGGCTGAACTTGTTGGCCAATGGCGCCCGCAACTTCACCGTGGTGCAGGCTGATTCGTTGAAGGAGCAAGAGGGTATCTTTGACGCGAAATATGATCTCATCCTGGGGAACCCGCCATTTAGTGGGAGACAGGATCGAGCCTTCCTGCGGCGCTGGGCTACATTGCTGAGGAGCGCAAGCAGACTGGTTGTGAATGTTTCTGATGGCATACTGGCTAATTCCGGCCACACTGATCAGGAACTCAGACATTGGATAGTAAGCAACTTTGAGCTGGAGTCCGTGGTAAGCTTACCACGGCCGAAAGACAGCAACCTCTATGGGGCCAAGACTAATGCACTGCTCTTGCGGGATTTAAGTGTAGATGCTTCTCACCGGGCGGTACTTATATCTATTGAAGCTTACACGGAGTTGCCGGTTGTTCTCCAGACAGCCCAGAGGAGGAATTTGAAATGACGGCTTTCGGAGTGGAAATCATACGTGAAGCACACCCCATGATTGTCGCAAAAGCTCAGGGCGAACTTGTTGAGCGCATGGATCCTGGGTTTTGGGATGCTATGTGGGTAGAAGTGTTAGCAGGACTTGACAAAACGTGCCCAACTACGACTTTGGCACACTTTGTTACTTTCATAACTTATGGAGTGATTGTTGTGAAGAAGGAGAGATTCTTCACAGAGTCTGGGGTCCGGTACATAAGCTCAACAATAGTGCGCAACACTGGCCTCAGTTTTCATCTCAACCCTTTATATGTGCCCCTGGATGACAAGCGCAATGATCCCTCAAGAAAGCCACAACGGGGTGATATTTTGTTTAACAGAAGCGGTGTTGGTACTTTGGGTCGATGCACAGTGTTCAGATATGAGCCCGCTGACTGGATCATAAGTGATAATGTGACGTTAATCCGCGTGGATCGGCTCGATCCCTGTTATGTAACGGTCTTCTTGCTTTCTAGGTCTGGACAGACACAAATCCAGCGTCTTCTACATGGCGTATCTGGACAGACAAAGATCAGCTTTGACGAGATAAGAAGCATCAACGTGCCACTTTTGCCCGTTGGCATGCAGCATCATATCTCCGTACAATATGAGCAGATGTCGAAATATCATGATCTCGCTGTAGACTCAATGAACGAGGCAAAGAAGGCTCATGAGCACGGCAATAAGACAGCCGAGAAACGCTACAGTGCCGAATACGAAGATAACATCGCCATGGCCGAAGCAATACTCAAGGACTTGATCCGTCAGATAGAAGAGATCATAGAGGGCACGAGGACGGAAATCGAGCCGGTGGATCGTGTCTTGCAGGAGAGCCAAGGCTGATGGGTAACCAGAAGCGGCATCTGTCCCAGTTCTTTACGCCAGAAGTGGTGGTCCAGTTCATGTTCGATCTGGTAGGCTTCGATCCTCTGTGGAAAGTCATGGATCCGGCCTGTGGTGACGGCGCATTTCTCAAGGAGGCTCTCAAGCGAGGCGCCAGTGTCGTAGCCGGCATGGACATTGACCCTGAAGCCATCGAGGCGGCCCAGGAGAACCTCCACAAGTTTGGAGGCCGCTTCCGTCTTCTCTGCCAGAACGGGCTCATGGACATCGGATGCAATAGCGGTTTCTGGAAAGAGCACTATGACTTGGTCATCGGTAATCCCCCCTTCGCCAGCAGCAAGTGGCGGGTGCGGGACAAGGAGACCCTGCGGCAATTCACCTTGGCCCAGATTGAGGACGAAAAGCACACATTTCAACTGCCGCTGTTGGGTGAATCGCTGCGCCCGGTGAAAACGCGCGAGTCTCAAGTGATCGAGGTGCTCTTCTTGGAGCGTTTTATTCAATTGGCCCGGCCTGGTGGTAAAGTGACCATCATCTTACCCGAGGGTATCTTCGCCAACAGCAACCTACGCTACGCGAGGGAATGGCTGGTCAAGAACTTCACTATCCATGCTGTGGTCGGCCTCCCCCGGCAGACCTTCAAAGACATGGGCACCACCGCTAAGACGGCTATTCTGTACATGGAGAAGCACAAGCCGCCAGAGAGTCATCAGGTGCTGTTAGCCGAGGTGGGTCAGTTTGACCTGAATGTGGGAGTGAATCCGGAACTGGAGGCGGTGGTGGCGGCAGTGCGCAAGCGCTAGGAAGTCACAACCCCAGCCATGAAAAACACGACCAGCGATCCTCCCCCCAAACTCCAGATCTTCGCCCAGCTCCTTGACGCCCAGCCTTCCGAAGTCCAAGAGGCTTTCCAGTTCCTACTAGCCACCGCCATGCACGAGGCTGGCAAGTTTGAGCTTCTGAACGTGGTGGAGCTTGACGGACGATGGCACTACACTTTACAGGTACCTGCCATATGGCACAACTATAGTTAGCTGGCTGATCACAGATTGCCAAATAGCAGAAAGGAGGTAAGTTGGATGCCTGCACCCGTTAATGCATTCTTGGATGAACCCACATATCCAGCACAAGAACACCGTCAAGCCAGAGAAGAATGGGAACGTCAAGCCGAGGAATGGCGGCAGTTAAACGAAGGGGTGGGTAATCGTGATTTCTTCCCTCTGACAATAAAAGCGTTCTATGTGTTCGGAGTGATACACCAAATTTGCCAATCCGTCAGTGTCTTGCTTGATTCCAGCGAACGCGAGAATATAACTTCCATTCCAGCGTACGGTATACTTGCATCGGGAATAGAGGTGCTGGGACGCTGTATCACAGGTAACCCTTCTGCTCACAAGCCAGGGAATGATCTTAGTGCAGGTCTTTGGTGGCTAGCAACGGGCTCTTATCAGGACGTGAATGGCGACCACGTTCTCATTGAAACCACAAGGCAGTGTAGCATCAAGGACCTGGTAGCTCTAAGGCACTTCGCTGCTCATGGACAAGTAATGATGAATCGCCTTGTTGAGTTTGACCACGAGATACTCGCTCAGATGGGCAACCCTGACGATCATCTAATCGCAACTGGGTTAGAGCGATACTGGGCGAGGGTTCGAGATAACGAAGAAATCTGTAACAGGCTGGCAAGAGCAAACGTCATGCCATTCCGAGATAAGGCCCTTCTTATAATCTTGAAACTCTTCTCTAGGCGTCCTTATCGATCCGTCACGGAGATCTTCAGTGAGTTCGATTGGCGCAGTTAAAGATAGTGAATTCGCTTGGGGGAAAAGGCCAGCTAACCCCTGACTGGAGCCGACCGCGCCTGGGGCGCGTGCAGATCAGATCGGCGGCTTTTTTGCATTTGTGGTTGGCTTTGTGACGGTGTAGCGTCCTGCAGTGCCGAAGATGTCGGGCGTGAAAGAGATATCAAGGAAGGGAAGACTTGCCGAGGGCAGCAGGTCGCGCTATTATAGCCACGAGGTCCGGGATTGTGGCGACCTGGCCTGCCTCCAGAGTCCCTTGGGGGTACTGTATACAGGATTGACGGAAACAGTGATGACCGAGTTTGCCTTGCTACGCTAGTCGCTCTCGTTACGTGTTTGCGCTTGGGGCAGATCGGGTTGGATTTGGCGGGCCACCTGCGTCAACCGCATAGAGGGCTTTACTGCTGCCAAACAAGCTGAAATCTGGTATGCTATGCTTAGCTTATTTTCAACACTTTGGCGATTTCTATTGGCTTGGGGCGCTCTGCACACACTCAGATTGTCAAATCTCGGTCCCACATGGGTATCAGATGCTGTCAAGTCTGCAAACTCCTGGCCATCCTGGGACTCAAATGAGCCAATCAAGCACAGAAATAGCCATGTTCACTCGTCAAATCAATTGAGTTTTGCCAAGTGTTGAATCTA
>Ga0209979_1000908_pt1 | contig 35691 bp, 29 predicted proteins | sample AnhtaG_FD_183114 | JGI IMG/M metagenome (GOLD analysis project Ga0209979, IMG submission 183114) | Deep subsurface microbial communities from Anholt, Denmark to uncover new lineages of life (NeLLi) - Anholt_01485 metaG (SPAdes) (version 2) | ecosystem: Environmental > Aquatic > Marine > Oceanic... | reverse complement strand
GTTAGTGAAATCAGAAAGGAATACGTAAACAGACAAAGGAATGTGATGAAAATCTATTAATCAATGATGGCAATCAATATAGTACAGTATCATCAGCAAGTACAATATAAGATCAGGTCAACTACTGTTCAAATGTCTCATCAGACATTTCAAATGTGTTTACTTCTGCAAGTACACCAAAAGATGCTATGGTGGAACAAAACAAGCTTAAAATCACAAACCAAACTCTTCCTTCCTTCAACTATAATCACCTCTTCTTGTATTTGGGCAAATTCCCCCCAACAATATCTCTATAATATATATTAGTAACAAATGGTATATAACATTTGTGATTGCTATAAAACCTCCTTTATATTGCTCCTTATATTTATTTTTATATTTTTGATCTTGCTCACTCTCTAAAAACCTCAAAAAAAACAAAAAAATCTGCTAAATGAAAATGTAAAGGTGGTTTGACAGCGTACCAGGATCATCAGGCTTTCAAGCAGTGAAGTTTACTCCCGAAGACCTCCGAAGAAGTCAACTGAAGCTCTCCACCTAGGCTAGAATTTCCAGCCCCCGAAGGGGTAATCTTCCCATGGGCTCTCGCACCATAGTACCAAAAATTACGCAGGTAGGCTTAACTGCCGGGTTCGGGATGAGACCGGGTGTTTCCCTACCGCGTTGACCGTCAAACCACACTGTTACCCTTAGCTTATGTAAATACGTACGCAACCTGTTTAACGATTGAGCCAGTAAATGAACGGTTAGTAGTTATGGGCTGAACATGTCGCCGAAGCTTCATGCTTACACCCTAACCCTATCAAACGAATCTTTTATTCGAGTTCTATGATGTCTCGTCTCAGGGTGGACTTCATGCTTAGATGCTTTCAGCATTTATCCCTTACAGCGTGGCTACCCAGCATTGCCCTGTCGGACAACTGGTAAACTAGAGGCTGCAGACCCTTGTTCCTCTCGTACTAAAGGGTCTTTCCCTTCAAACATCAACGCTTCTAGAAGATAGCAACAAACCTGTCTCACGACGGTCTAAACCCATCTCACGATCCGCTTTAATGGGCGAACAACCCCACCCTTGGCAGCTGCTGCACCGCCAGGATGCGGAGAGACGACATCGAAGTAGCAAGCCTTCAGGTCGATATGGGCTCTTGCTGAAGACAACTCAGTTATCCCCGGGGTAACTTTTCTGTTATCAATCACCCCCACAAATGAGGTTGATTGGTTCGCTAGGCCCTGCTTTCGCAACGCGGATTGTTATTGTTCCAATCCGTGTAAAGCCACCTTTTACCCTTGCATTCTACGAGAGATTTCTGACCTCTCTGAGGTGACCTTTGGGCACGCTTGATACCTTTTCGAGCGTGTGGCGCCCCACCCAAACTACCCACCTATCGGTGTCCTTTTGCAAGTTAGTGGTACGGCAATGGAAGGGTGGTGTCCCATTGGCGCCTCCACCTAGGCTAGCGCCTAGGCTTCGACGGCTCCCACCTACACTTCACATCCAAAACCGTATCACAGCGACAGGCTGTAGTAAAGCTCCACGGGGTCTTCGCTTCCTTCTAGAAGGTACTGGACTGTGCGCCAGTAAGTCAATTTCACCGGTCTCCAAGCGGGGACAGTAGGGCTCTCGTTAAGCCACTCATGCAAGCCGCCAATTAAGCGGCAAGGTATTACGCTACCTTAAGAGGGTCATGGTTACCCCCGCCGTTTAGCGGTCCTTCGCCCCATTGAAATGAGTTTTCAGATACCGCCACTGGGCAGGATTCGGCGACCATACACATCCTTTCGGACTTGCGGTCACCTGTGTTTTTATTAAACAGTCGGAGCCCCCTGGTTACTGAGACCTGCTTTCTACAAAGCAGGCACCCCTTCTACCGAAGGTACGGGGCTAATTTGCCGAGTTCCCTCGCCTGGATTAAGCCGATACACCTTAGCCTTTTTAGCTAGGGGCACCTGTGTCAGTTCTCGGTACGGATAAACAAACTACATCACAAATCTCTTTTCAAGGACACCTTGGATCAGTTCAATCCATCAAAAAAACGACAGACCACTCACGCTTTGATCAAGTTCTCACCATTACGGTACTCCCTCAACTTAATACGTTTAGACAGACAGACAAGCCTGCTGAACCTACCCTGATGCGTCAAAATTTGAGCAAATGTTTGTTTAGTACAGGAATATTAACCTGTTTCCCTTTCGACAACCTCGGTTAAGAGTTGCCTTAGGACCGACTAACCCTCGACTGATGAACATCGTCGAGGAAACCTAGCCCTTTCGGTGGTAGAGATTCTCACTCTACTTATGCTGCTACTTTTGCCAGGATTCTCGTTCGAACGCGGTCCACTTGACTTTACAGCCAAACTTCTACCCACGCACGACGCCCCCCTACTCAATTCCAATTTGGAATGCTTATGTATCGGTGATTAACTTAGCCCCGTCCATTTTTGAGGCATACAACCTCGACCAGTGAGCTGTTACGCTTTCTTTAAAGGATGGCTGCTTCTAAGCCAACCTCCTGGTTGTCTAAGGTTATAAACGCTCTTTATCTATGACACTTAGTTAATACTTAGGGACCTTAACATAAGGCTGGGTTGTTTCCCTTTTGGACATCAAGATTACCCCAGATGCCCTCACTACCCTGAATCTACGATGATTACACATTCGGAGTTTAAAAGGATGCCGAGGAATTTCTTCCCCTAAGCGCCCAATTAGTGCTCTACCATGCAATCCATCTCCTCAGAGATCTACCTACGAGTAGTCTCGGGGGGAACCAGCTATTGCCAGTCTAGATTGGTCTTTCGCCCCTATACGCAGCTCATCAGAACGATTTGCACATCAGTACCTGTTCGGTCCTCCACCCCATTTTCACAGGGCTTCAACCTGGCCACGCATAGATCGACTGGCTTCGGGTATCGAGGTAATGACTACAGGCGAGCACACCCTGTCCCTTGTTGCCTGCGGACATTTGCTTTCGCTATGGTTACGGGCTCTTCACCCTTAACCTCGCCATTACCCGGAACTCCCTGGCACGTTATTCGAAACGAACGATAAGACGCTGCTCCACTATCTAAGATAGCTTCGTCGCTTTCATGCCCTATCAGTCTGTAACCATTTGAATTCATGCTCTTTGCACCTCCCGCAAGGGGTACTTTGCAACTTTCACTCACGCTACTATTACGCTATCGGTCTCGAGTAGTATTTAGGGTTGGAAGTTTGTGCCTCCCATATTCACGCGCGATATCCAACGCACGCTACTCTGGATACTTAAAAATCTTCCACTGGTTTACCTCTACAGGACTATCACCCTCTATGGTGCCTCGTTCCAGAGAACTTCGAGTTAGCCAGTTAGGAAGTAAATAAGTCCGAACTCCACATCTCCTCTAACTCTTCGCTAGAGGATTCGGTTTGCCCTATTGGGCGTTCGATCGCCTTTACTAGCCCAATCTCAATTGATTTCTTTTCCTCTGCCTACTAAGATGTTTCAATTCGGCAGGTTCCTCTTCACTAATGTGAATATCGCCTAAGCGATAGGATGTCCCATTAGGTAATCTCCGCATCAAAGGCTCCTTGCGCCTACACGGAGTAATATCGCGGCTTGGCACGACCTTATTCAGCTCTCGAGCCGAGCAATCCACCAAATGGCGTAGCTTTCTGGCTCAATTTACGTCCAGGTTGCGTATGCAGTCCATTGCTGTTGCAATGGTAACGATCATTGACTGGTTTACAACGCACTTTTGTTCAGTCTACGTCCTTACCAACTAATTTTATTGAAAACTAGTTGGCGATTGATGATTTAATTGATTATTGGAAAATCGCAGTGGACCGAGTGGGATTTGAACCCACGGCCTCCTGCTTGCAAAGCAGGCGATCTTCCGCTGATCTATCGGCCCATCGCGTACAGATAAAAGTATCTGGGAGTGAGCCAATTTTCATTAATATACTTTTTGATCGACGTGATTTATAGTGTTTAATTCACCCACCTTTTTTCGTAGGAGGTGATCCATCCGCAGGTTCCCCTACGGATACCTTGTTACGACTTAACCCCGCTTACTAAGCCTGAGTTTGAATGCAGCAAAAACTACATCCTCACTCAGACCCAACTCGCATGGTTTGACGGGCGGTGTGTGCAAGGAGCAGGGGCATATTCACCGCGGGATGTTGACCCGCGATTACTACGGATTCCAGCTTCATGAGGATGAGTTTCAATCCTCAATCCGAACTACGACTAGGTTTCGGGATTACCGCCACCTTTCGGTGTAGGAGCCCATTGTCCTAGCCTTTGTAGCGCGCGTGTAGCCCGGAGGATTCGGGGCATACTGACCTACCGTTGCCCTCACCTTCCTCTGACTTATCGCCAGCGGTTTCTCTAGTGTGCCTGATAAGCGGACTTACCAGTAGCAACTAAAGATGAGGGTCTCGTTCGTTGTCTGACTTAACAGAACGCCTCACGGTACGAACTGACGACGGCCATGCACCACTTCTCGGAAAATCAGGCAAGGTCATCAGCCTGGCCTTCATATAACCGTCGCCTCCGGTGAGATTTCCGGCGTTGAATCCAATTAAACCGCACGCTCCACCCGTTGCTGTGCTCCCCCGCCAATTCCTTTAAGTTTCAGTCTTGCGACCGTACTTCCCAGGCAGCTTGCTTAACAACTTCTCTCCGACACTAGTTGGGCTCGGAGCCCAACTAACATCAAGCAAGCAGCGTTTACACCCTGGACTACCCGGGTATCTAATCCGGTTCGCGCCCCAGGGCTTCGTCCCTCACCGTCAGACCCGTTCTAGCTAGACGCCTTCGCCACTGGTGGTCCCCCTAGGATTACAGAATTTCACCTCTACCCTAGGAGTACCTCTAGCCTCTCCCGGTCCCAAGTTTAGCAGTCTACCCGGTATTCGTATAGTTAAGCTACACAATTTACCCAAGCATTTACTAAACCGGCTACGGACGTTTTAGGCCCAATAATAGCGACCACCACTTGAGCTGCAGGTATTACCGCGGCGGCTGGCACCCGTCTTACCCAGCTCTTACTCTCTTTGTTTTTTAGACAAAGAAACAGCTGACACTTACGTGCCAGCACTTGGGATCCCCTCATCGTGCTTTCGCACATTGTGAAGATTTCGCGCCTGCTGCGCCCCGTAGGGCCCGATATCGTGTCTCAGATATCGTCTCTGGGCTATTGCTCTCACAACCCATATCCGTCGTAGGCTAGTCAGGTCTTTACCCTGACTACAACCTGATAGTCCGCAGACCCATCCTTAGGCGCCAGAGCTTTCAATCTAGGCGCATTCCAGCATCCTAGATCTATGGAGTATTATTCTCAGTTTCCCGAGGTTATTCTCCGCCTGAGGGTAGGTTATCCACGTGTTACTGAGCAGTCTGCCGAGGGCCGAACCCTCTCGACTCGCATGGCTTAGTCGGATCCCAATAGCAGTGGCCTCCGGCAGGATCAACCGGAATCTGGCACACTATTATTATTGGTACTTATTTTTTGAATTGGTGGGTGAATCAAATATCACCAATACACGTCGATCGTCAGATTCAAGAGTGCGCAAGATACCTTCTAGAGATATCTTGATTTTCTTAAACCTCCACATCCATTATATCCCAGAATCGAAATGGCCTACTCACAGATAGTATCGATAACATACTCTCATAGGCCGGCCGGAATGATCCGGGAAATTAAATTTCGAGGTAAATCATCGGTATGTAATAACCATATATAAAAGGTATACATATATTTTTTGTTACTGTAAATAATCTTTATAGCCCAAAAATAAAATTTGATTATACGTTTGTTATTATGGACTGGGTGGGATTTGAACCCACGGCCTTCACCTTGCGAAGGTGACGATCTTCCGCTGATCTACCAGCCCTTGAAAAAGCAAATACCATGGATTATTTCTCTTTTATGTGCACTCGACTATCTTTTTTTGCGTTTTTTAATGCCTCAACAACAGCAAGTTTTTCACTCATCATAAACTTTTCAAGTGATCCCCCGCCTGTGCTTATATGTGATATTTTATCTCTGAGATTCATCTGTTCTACTGCGGCGACTGTATGTCCACCACCGACAATGGAGAATGTTTTTGAGTTTGCAACAAAGGTAAAAATTTCTTCCGTCCCTTTTCGAAACAAAGGATTTTCAAATACCCCGCAGGGACCAGATAAAAAGACAGTTTTTGCATTCATTAAAATGTCCTTGAATTTTTCTATTGTTTTTTCACCGATGTCAAATAAGTTGTACTTGCTTGGTAGTTCATTTAATTTTATTTCCTTTCTTTTTTCGTTTTCTAATACTGCAAAATCTATTGGGAGATAAATATCGTCTTTAAATGTTGTGAAAACTTTTTTAATTTCTTCGAATTGTTCTGGTTTCCCTTCTTCCAGAAGTGCTGATTCGTTTTTTTCTCCAAGATCGTATCCTTCCGCTTTTAAAAATGCATTTGCCGGTAGTCCAGTGAGTAGAACTTTATCTGCGGTTTTATTTGTAAGAACACGTTCTATTGTGACAATAACATCAGAATATTTTGCTCCTCCGAATAGAAACACACATGGTTTTTCAGGATTTTTGATGACTTTTTCTAATGTTGCAAGTTCTTTTTCCATAAGTCGTCCTGCACATGATGGGAGTACTGCAGTAAAGCCAATAAGTGAACATTGAGCTCTATGTGCTGCTGCAAACGCGTCGTTTACAAATAAGTCTGCAAGTGGAGCAAGGTTTTGTACAAGTTCGGATTTTGCATGTTCTTCAGCAGATTTTTTCTCTGTTTCACCGGAAAATTTCCTTACATTATCTAAGAATAAGATTTCTTTATTTTCAAGATTTTTTATGGCATTTGTTGCTTTTTCACCATAGATATCATCAACAAATTTTACTTCTTTTCCAAGTAGTTTTTGCAATGCTTTTGCATGTTTTTCCATAGAGATAAAATCCCAGCTCCCCTTTCTTCCTTGATGAGCAAGAAGAACAATTTTTGCATTTTTTTCTAAGAGTTCATGTATTGTCGGCAGAACAAGTTTTATTCTTGTTGTATCCAGAATTTCAAAGGTTTTTTTATCAAGAGGCAGGTTGAAATCTACTCGTAATAAAACTGTTTTATTGTTTACATTAAAATCATCAAGTGTATTATATTCTTTCATAACGAAAAACTCCTTTACGCATACATCGAAATTCTTTATTTAAACTTCTTGTTCATTTAGAATAAGAGATAGCGCTAAATTAAGAATTTTTGATTTTTATCCTTGGTATATCTGTGCTGGTGACACATGATGAACTTTTCCTTCTTTAAACATATAGTTTACCAGATCTACAATTCTACAGGAATAGCCCCATTCGTTATCATACCATGAAAATATTTTTGCAAGATTTCCATGCTCGCCCACAACTTTTGTAATTAATCCATCGATGATTGCAGAATGAGGATTGCCAATAATGTCAACTGAGACGAGTGGTTCTTCTGTGTATTGCATAATACCTTTGAGTTCGTTATCGGCTGCTCCTTTCATTGCTGTATTGATATCATCTTTTGTTACATCCTGTTTTAGAATGCAAGTAAAATCGGTAAGAGATCCATCTGGCGTGGGAACTCTAACAGCCAGTCCATCAATTTTTCCTTTCATTTCAGGGATAACAAGTGATACTGCTTTTGCCGCTCCTGTTGTGGTGGGGATGATCGAGACAGATGCAGCTCTTGCTCGTCGTAAATCTTTATGTGGAAAATCTAAAATACGCTGATCACCAGTATAGGAGTGGATTGTTGTCATGAATCCTTTTTCAATGCCGAACTTGTCGTTTAATACTTTTACTGGTGGAGCGAGACTATTTGTTGTACACGATGCATTTGATACAATATTGTGTTTGTTAGCATCGTACAATTGTTCGTTTACCCCGAGTACAATGGTGATGTCGGGATCTTTTGCTGGTGCAGAGATAACTACCTTTTTTGCCCCTGCTTCAAGATGTTTTGATGCACCTTCTCTCGTGCGAAACACGCCTGTGGATTCTATTACCACATCAATGTCAAGTTTGCCCCAAGGGAGGTTTGATGGGTTTACTTGGGATAAAAATTCAACGAATTTCCCGTTAATTTCTATTCCGTTTTCTTTTGCATTTACGTCTCCATCGAATTTTCCGTAGATGGAGTCATATTTGAGAAGATGAGCAAGTATCTCAGTATTGCCAAGATCATTTATTGCAATGATTTCAAATTCCTTGCCATATTGAGAATGTTGTAATGCTGCCCGAAGGACATTTCGACCTATTCTTCCAAAACCGTTTATTCCTACTCTGATCATCCTCATCCACGATTTTTTAAAAATGGATGTAGCCTATATAAGCTTTCCGAACAGATGAGTAGGTGTTGAATTAACAATTTCTGCAGGGATAAACTTTCTTAATTCTACTTTCTCGTTTACTACGACGGGTTTATAGTTTTCAGCTCTTCCCACATATGTGTTGTTTTTTCCTTTTTCTGTCGTAAGAATCGTGTACTTTTTACCTACATGTTTTTTATTTTTTTCCAATGATATTGTATTGCAAACATTTGTTAAAATCTTGGAACGTTCTTTTACAATTTTCGTTGGGAGTCTTCCTTTCATGGTTTTTGCTTTTGTCTGTGGTCGTGCTGAATAACGAGTAATATTTACGATATCTGGTTTTACTTCTCTTAGTAAATCTATTGTTCTGTTGAATTGTTCATCTGTCTCCGTTGGAAAACCAACGATAACATCTGTTGAAAGTGTGATATCTGGATATTTTTTTCTAAATTTTTTTACGATGGTTAAGAAATCTTCTACGTTGTACTTTCTATTCATTTTTTTTAAGATGTCATTATCTCCTGATTGAACTGGTAAATGAAGGAATTTATAGATTTTTGGATCAGCATAAGCAGAAATAATACTTACTAGGTTTTTTTGAGTGGTAAATGGATTCATCATCCCAACACGGATTCTGAAATCTTTTTCTATTTTGCAGATATGTGAGAGAAGATCACCGAGATTGTCTCCAGTATCTAAACCATAGGATGCAGTATCTTGAGCGGTTATTTGAATTTCTCTGCATCCTTGATTTAACGCACAAAAAACATCTGAGGCGATTTCTTGTATTGGAAAGCTTCTTAGCTTTCCCCTTGCAAAATGAGTTATACAATATGTGCAAGAAAGAAGGCATCCTTCGGCAATTGCGATAGGTGCTGTTACGTCTCTATAATATTTTGGAGTGAGTGTTTTGTTTTTTTCAAGAAAATTAATTTCTTTTTTTGTTATTATATCGTTAATATGATGAATATGTTGAGGTGGTAGCAAAAAAGCATTTGGTACAATAGATTTGATTAGCTCAGATTGTACCGAAGGCATGCATCCTGCGACAACTATTTTTTTGTTTGTTTTTTTAAATTCTTTTAACCTTGATAACATTCGTTGTTCTGTTGTGCCTATCACGGTGCAGGTGAGCAAAACAAGGATTTCTGCTTCTTTAATTTCTTCAACGATTTCATGATGATTTTGTTTTAAAACCCCTAAAGCTATGCTTTCATCGCTTTTATTTGCAGTACAACCATAGGTTTCTAAATAGATTTTCATGAGTAAAACAGTTAAGAGAGATGATTCTATTTAATTGCTTCTGTTATTCTCTCTACCACAAATTTTTTATCAAGAGTTGACAAAAAGTATCCTGCTCGTGGTCCCTTCTCCTGTCCAAGAGTGATTTGATACAGTGTTTTAAACGCGGTTTTTATTTGAATGTTTTTTTCCTTTGATATTTCGTAGATTGCCTTGTGTATTTCTTCAGGTTCCCATGTAATAGTTGTAATTTCTTTTTGCATACTTAAGAGAAATTCTTTTTGATCTTTAGATAGTATTATTTTTGGCATTTTCTTTTGCACTTCGAATTTCACCATGTCTGGAGCGAAATTATCTAACCAATATCTAACGTGCTCTGTTCTTTGCTTCAAATGTTTTTCATCCTCTTTTTTCAAATCCTTTGGAATTTGTCTTGTTCGTAAAAGAATCTTTTTTACATCATCCCAGTTTTTCCCTATTTGAATAAGGGTAACGAGGTGTCTATAGGGGAGCTGATATGGGAGCGTTTTTGGGATGTTGTACGGCTGTGAAAGCTCATATGTTTTCTTCAGATCCTTCATTCCTTTGGTTTCTTCTTCTTTTCCAAAATACACTCGTTCTTCTTTGTCATATTCATCAACTAAACTAAGCAAACCGAGGCCAGAATCAAAGACAATGTGTCTTTCTGGTTGATTTTTCATCAATAAAAATCGTAGTACTTCTGGCGGGGTCATCCTTAACATTTCTTCTGAGCTTAATGCAGTACCTTTGGAACTATGCATAGCCCCTTTTCCTTTCAGCAGAATAAATTCATATACGAGAAGTGCAGGGTGTGGGTAGTTGTAGATTTCTTCTACGATTTTTGCACCGGTATCTCTTGCTCCACCAACTGTTGCAAGATCCTTTCCGCAAGGTTCAAAGGTAACCTCAAGCATTTTCCATCGTGCAGGCCAATCAACCCGCCATGGAAGTTTTCCAACTCCTCCCTTTCGTATGTCGACTTCCCCTTCGTATCCGCATTCACATTTATATTCAATAATGGGATATTCGTATAAGACCGGTTTTGCGGTATTCATTCTCCTGCATTTCTTACAGAGAATGTTGAAAGGAAGCCATTCTTTTGGTAGTTTTCTTTTTGATATGGTTTCAATAATGCTTCTAATTTTATCGGTGTTTTCAAGTGCTATTTGAATTGCTTCTGCATAATCTCCATTTTTATACATTTTACTTGCTCGATACACATGAGGGTTAACACCAATTTCTTTTAAGGAATTTAAAAAAGAGATCAAATAATGATCTGCATAACTTTCATGATTCCTGCAGGGGCATGGGATTTCAGAAATAGGTTTTCCAACATATTGTTCATACGATTTGGGAAGATACGGGTAGACTTTTCTTAAAGGGTCAAAATCGTCTGCAATATAGATTAATTTAGCATCACCCTCTTTTTCTAATAGAGAGCGATATACTGCATCAGTTGTTAGAATCTCCCGCATGTTTCCGATGTGAATAGGGCCTGAAGGTGTAATACCAGTAGCAAGTACATGTTTCTTTTTTTCTTTGAGTAATTTCTCTGCTAAAACATCTGCCCAATGCATCGAAAATTCACCAATTTATTTTTGTTTAAAGTGCTCGTGCTCTAATAAGTCCACGGATTGGGATTCCACCTACCTCATTTGCTGCTCTCTTGTTGACGATGCAGAGACAGAGGACAGGATTTCCTTTCTCAGCTTTTGTTGCCTTTATCGCATTTTTAAATGTTTCACCAGACCCTACGACATCATCAACGATGACAACATTTTTTTCTTTCACTGATGCATAATTTGAAGAAAATGTACCAGCTTTTTCATGATGAGGTCGGAACAGCGCCAGTTCTAAGCCTAATTCATCAGCAATACAGGTAGCAAAGGGAATGCCATTTATAGCAATACCTACTACGGTGTCGATATCAAGATCTCTCTTTTCAGATTCTTCAAGTATGATATCACTTAATGCATCTGAGATAAATCCAATTCTGGATGGATATACCCCAACGGATCGCCAGCCAATTTTCACATCGCCTACAGGTTTTTTTTCTTTTCCTTTACTTAACAGCCACAATGCTGTTTCTTTCGAAACGTTGAGTTCTTCAGCGATCTCGTAATTTGTAAGTCCACTTTCTTTGTATTTTAATGCCCTTTTTATGAGAGATTCTATTTCTTTCATTTAGTTAACACCCTCTAAAAGTAGGTATCTATATACAATATTTAGATGTTTGGTCGAATGATAGAAATGCGACGAGAAAAGACAGCGCTCTACAGCAAGAGAAGGTCATAGTAAAGCTAAAATAGTAGGATGCCATGTTCTATTAGTAGTGATAGTGTATGGCAAAACAGAAGAAAGGAGAAGGATTTCATTCCGCAGCAGGACTCATCAGGTACTTTGATGCCGAGGAAAAAACAGCATTAAAGATACCACCATGGTTTGTTATCGTATTATGCATAGCAACTGCTGTCATACTTACAATAGCTCATCTTAACTGGCCTCTATAAACAAAAATCATTGTTTTTCCAGTTTCTTTATTGTCAGTTGCTTTGCTTTTTCTAAAGCGTCTTTAACTTGTTCTTTATTTGGTCCACCTGCTTGAGCTAATGTCTGTTTTCCTCCCCCCCCACCACCTAATATTTTCCCTGCTTCTTCTACAATAGGTATACAATCAAAACCATACTTATCAACTACATTTGCTGAACAAGCACAAGTAATTCCTTTTTGACTGCCAATAATAACAACTCTATCCTCTTCTGAAGTTGCCTGCCCAGCAATCATATACTCATTAAGAGAAGGTTCAGGGTTATCCAAAACAACAATCTCAATGTTACCTATCTTTGTAGTTTCACCATTCTTCTTCAACTCCATGAACGTATCGCTACTAGCTGATGTTTTCCTTCGTCTTTTTTGAATTTTCTTCCATTCATCAAACAGATGTTTGCAAGCAGCTTCAAGATCATCTACTGTTATCCTTTCTTTTATGTCAATCTCATTTAAGAACCGTTTTAATGTTTTAGGCAACTGATCTATAGGTACAGAAAATATTTTTGATGCAGTTTTTAACTGTTCTGATACGTCTTTTTGCTTTTTAATTTCGTATGCTTCGTATGCTTTACTAAGAATATCTGCCATTTCAGAATAAAGTCTCATTTCTTCTTTTTGATAGATGTCAACCATCTTTCCAGCAGCAAAAATAATTCGATTTACTCCATCTTGAATTCTCTCTGCCTTTACAATACGAATTTTTTCAATTTCTCCGGTGTTATTAAGATGTGTTCCCCCACATGCTTCAACATCAATTCCAGGAATATTCAAGACTCTAATCAGATTCCCTGGAGGAACTCCTCCTTGATACAATCGAAAACCAAATTCACGTTCTGCATCATTTCTCTTCATCACTTTTTTTTCTATATCTACTGCTTGTCGTATGAAATCATTTGCCAATTTTTCAATTTCCTTGATTTCCTTTTCGGTAATCGATTTGTAATGTGAGAAATCAAAACGTGCTTCATTGACGGTCAGTTGTGAACCAGCCTGCCAAATATGTTCACCAAGAAGCTTACGAAGAGCACCATTGACAACGTGAGTTCCCGTATGATGTTTCATTAACATATACCGATGATCCCAGTCTAGTTTTCCATGAACCTCATCACCGACATCTAAATTTCCATCTATTACATGAATAATTGCGTTTCCTTCTTTTTCAACATGTTTTACAGAGACTTGTTTTTCGTTTGTTATGAGAACACCTTTATCTGCTGGCTGTCCTCCTCCCTCAGGATAAAATGCTGTCTGATCAAGGATGATTTCAGTTCCATTATTCGTCTTATTTTTCCATAAAACTTTAGCATCAAATTCCTTTGTGTAGTGATTTTCATAGTAGAGTGCTTTTGTTTCTGAAAGATTTAATCGTATCTTCTGCTGTATTTTCTCTTTTCTTTCATGTGAATGAAGTTCGGCAATCATTGAGTCAAAATTATCAGGAATCTTTACATTTACTCCTTCTTTTTTTGCAATATTTTGTACAATATCTGAAGGCATGCCATAAGTATCATACAACATAATGAGAGCATTTTTGTCAATTGTCTTACTTTCCTTGAGTAATCTTCCGACCAATCTCTCTCCTTTAGTAAGAGTTTCAGAAAATCGTTTTGTTTCAATATCTAAGATTTCATCAATTTGAGTTTCTCTTTGTTTAAGAGACGGAAATTCCTTATCAAGAACATCCAACTCCATGTCAACAAGTTCTCGTAGCGAAACGTGTAGCTTTAATTTTTCAAGAAAACGAAGCGATCTTCGAATAATAAGTCTTGCAAGATAACCAGCTTTGACATTTGATGGTACAATACCATCTCCAAGCATAAATGCAAGGCATTTTGAGTGATCAGCCAGTGTGTAAATGCTGGCCATATCCATTTTTTCTTTTGTATGTTCTATTAAAAAGTTAATTAATTCTGGAAATACGGTTTCATAGATAGTTGGAGTTCCCTGAGTATACCATGCTATTCTTTCAAGACCATAGCCTGTATCAACAATATTTAATGGATTTTGTGTGTATTTTTTACCTTCAATGATTATTTTTCCGTTTTCATCTTCCTTCATGTTCATAAAGACAAGTGTTGCAATCTCGAGCCCACCAGCAAGTACTTCAATACATGGACCTGCATTTCCTCCACCTGTCCATAGTTGCTCCTTATAATTAATTTCATCCCTTGGGATCCCAATATATTTTTGAAAATACTCGTCACAATAGGCAACTGTTTCTTCTTTCCAATAGATTTCATCGATGTTTTTATTGAAAGCATGGTGCCCCATCATCTCAAACATTGTCAGATGACGGCCACTTCTTCCGACATCTTCAAGATCATTGAGTCGTATACAAGGTTGGGAGATTACCAGCGGGTTTGCTGGTGCAGGTACTACTCCTGAGGTGACATGTGGCTGGAAATCAGCAATTGATGCGATTGTTAAATAAATGTCAGAGCGCCATCGGGCGATTACTGGACAACGATTCCCTGTTTCTGGATATCTCACTTTTGAATGGTTGTGTTTTTCAAAAAAAGTAAGAAAACTTTCTCGAACTTCAGAGAGAGAAAACGATTTTCTAGTAGCAGTACCTCTAATAAAGCTAAATTTTACGCACGGCTGATCGCCGCAAAGCTCTGTATTACTATCCAACGTCCAAAAATAATCTCCACATGATTTACATTTCTTACGAATATATCCGTTGTCATGGAAGAAGTGCAGGTCACATTCTTGTTTAAGCATCGATTCTATCATAGTTCTAACTTGTCAGGAATGTCAAAAAGCTTTAAAGTTTTGTGTCATTAAGAGTTAATCAAATTATTGCGATACTTTTATATGGGTAATTTGTAATAGTTATAATGGGGATAATATGAATAAACAAATTACTGCAATGTTTCTAGTGTTATGTTTTGGTATAGTTAGTTTTGGAATGGCAAGTGCATCTGAAAAAGTCTTTAACATTATCAGGGTAAATGAAACACAACAATTAACAGAGTATAGTGATGAGTATGGCATTCAATGGGAGATGAATTATGGTTCCGACCCTCGGTATGGAGCAAGATATGAAGGTCCTCAACCAATAGGTGATTGCAATAACGATGGTGATACTGAACTGCTTATCAGTGGACGAGATGCTACTATTAGAGTTATGGAATGGAATGAAGGACAGCAGACATATGTAGAGACTCATGCTCTCCATTGCCCGTTTTATCCTTTTAGGAAAATTGACGCTGGTGGCTTTGCCATTGGTGATTTAACTGGAGATGGGAAAAACGAAATTGCTGCAACTTGGGGGACTACGGTTCATAAATGGATCTTAGGAAAATATAGACTTATTGGTTGGAATCCTTGGATATTTAGAAATGGCGGCGGAAGCGCTGACTGTTACATAGGTGACTGTGATAATGATGGAAAAAACGAGTTGATCATGAGCGGAGGCTCCATACACCAATCGAGTTCGGTTCCAGAAATTGTCATCTTTAAATGGAAAGGCTGGAGACTTGTCAAAGTAGCTGAGTGGGATGATCCAAACGTTGATGGGTACGTCTATATGGCAGGCCTTGGCGATATTGACGAGGATGGGGAAAACGAAATTGTTTGCGGTTCAGCAGGGAAGGTAGTGGTGTTAGACTGGAATAAAGAGACTTTAGAATTTGAGTCAACGGTGATACAATATACTTCTGGCTGGGAGGGATATCCTTTTGCTTGTATTTGTAAGGATAGTGATATGGATGGTAAAAATGAGATTCATGTGGGATACTATTCCCCAAAAATTACGATTTTTGAATGGAATGGAGCAGAATACAAAATAAAATTTGAAAAGGAGTGGCCTGGCGAAGGTGTACTTATTGAAGCGCTTGATGTTGGCGATGTTGACGATGACGGTATTCCTGAGGTGTGTGCAGGAACTGATATTATCCATATCCTTCAATGGAACGGTAACACCTACGAGGAAGAAGCTATTATTGATGAAACCTTTGGTGATCTTGCGGTTCTTTGTATTGGTGATTGTGATAATGATGGGAAAAACGAAATCAATGCGGGATCTGTAATAGTTGATGGCGGTGAGGATTTCATGTCTTGGGTCTTCAAGTATGGATGGGAAGAAAGCAAATAAAAATTACATCCTTTCATCTATAGAAAATTTTTTAACATATTGCCGATATATCTATCGACATAATAAGAATGAAGATAAATTAGCAGTTTAGGTATTTATTATGAGCATTAGAGACGTATTGGCAGAAAAAATAGCTGGAGAAATCACCTTGAGCCCTAAACCTGGACAGACGATACGAAAATGGCGAACTGCATTTGATATCTCTCAAACGGAACTGGCAAAATTTTTAGAAATCTCCCCCAGTGTCATTAGTGATTATGAATCAGGACGGAGAAAATCTCCCGGAATATTAACAGTAAAAAAGATAATTGGGGCTTTTTTGGAGATAGATGAAAAGAAAAACAATGGGAAAATACTACGTAAGTATCAGTTTATAACAAAAAATCAGGAGGGAATCTTAGATATTATGGAGTACCCTTATTCGGTGCCTATTAAAAAATTTATTAAGGAAATCCGTGGGAAACTATTGACATCGAAGATGGATATGAAAATAAACATAAAAGGATTCACACTTGTCGACGGCATCGAGACAATTAAGACGATAAATTCCACAGGCTATTCAACTCTTTATGGATGGAGTACTGAAAGAGCTTTGATTTTTACAGGCATACGATATGGACGAAGCCCCATGATTGCAATACGAATTCATCCAGTGAAGCCATCTCTTGTTGTGTATCATAACCCTGGTGCGGTGGATCCCCTTGCAATACAACTTGCCGACCGGGAAAACATGCCACTTGTTGTAACAAACATGCCACTTGATGAACTGCGAAAAAAACTTGTTACGTTTGGAAAGGAGTAAACATGGTGGATCTACTTGGTCTTTGTAGCATATGTGGAAAACCTGGTGCCATGTTCACCTGTCATCTATGTGGAAGATTTGTATGTGATGGCTGTTTTGATAGAGAACATGGCGTCTGTAGCATCTGCAAAATAGGAAAAATGTAGTTTGTTTCTCATACTATTTCGTAGTAAGAATCTCTTCAACTCTTTCTTTCAGCTTAATTATATCAAAAGGTTTTACGACATATTCTTCTGATGCAAGTCCACCCATGCCAATGCTCATCTCGTCTCCTTTTGCTGTTAAAAAGACAATAGGTATTTCATTCCATTTTGGATTTTCTTTTATTCTTGCTGCTACATCCCATCCATTCATTCCCGGCATCATAATATCAAGAATGACAAGATCAGGAATTCCACGTTCTAGTTTATTCAAACAATCATTACCATCCACTGCTTTTATTACTTCGTAGCCGCTTACTTCAAATATTTGGCCGACAGAAACTCGGATATCTTCTTCATCGTCAACGATCATAATTTTTTTAGACATTTGATGTTCCTATCCTATCACTTTACATTTTTCTTTGATGTTGTTTTCCAAATCTATTTACTTACTAAAATAGATTTTGTAAGAAACTTGAAATATTTTTTAATGTAGTTTTAAGGGTTTAAATCCCCACCTTTTAAGGCGCTTTCTTGTTTTCGTCCGAAAAACCTCTTTTTCTAGAGAAACATTTGTGTCTTGGGCAGGCGCACCCGCCAGAGGCAGGTACTCCAAACCACCTGCTCAGGACATGAAAATATAGAATTGGTTTCTAATCAGCTATTTCGATATGTTTATATGTTAGAAGAGGAAATTAGAAGGATACCACCGTTTAGCATAAAAAAACACATAAAAACTTTATAGATAAAAAATCATTACTGTTTAAATAACTGTAATTATGCTTTGTCATTATTTAGGAGTGGGATGATTAGGATGAATACGTATTATGTGCAAGAAAAAACTATCATACATTCCGTCTTCCTTTTTAATTCACTTATACTTCCCTGTCAATTAACGAAAGGTGCATTGCTTGGATAAGGAACCATTTGATATTAAGAAGTTTTTATTCGGGAAAATTAGTAGAAGAATAACCTTTCTTTTTTTTCTTGTAGGGATTGTTGCTCCAGCGATTGGCATCTATTATTTCTATTCAATTTCCACTTCTTTTCTTTCTGAAGGATCAGAAATATTTTACGATCAACTCACTTTACTACAAAGCGCTGCTGTACTTATTATTGTACTCATCGCAATAGATGCAGCTATAATTGGACTGGCTGTATCGCGCTCAATTTCAAAACCAATTATTGCTCTTCACAAAGCCACTCAAGAAATTGAGAAAGGAAATTTTGATGTAAGAACAGATATTAGTACAAACGATGAAATAGAGCAGTTAAGCCATGCATTCGATAAAACAACCATGGCTTTAAGCCAAATGGATGAAGAACGACGGCAGATAGACAAGGCTAAGTCAGAGTTTTTAAGCATAACATCTCATGAATTACGGACACCGATAACGCCGATGAAAGCGCAACTGCAAATGCTTGATAATGGTTATTTTGGAAGACTCACTGATAAACAACAAGAAAGCGTAGAAATTATCTTGAGAAATGCGGAGCGACTTGATAAAATAATTGAGGATTTTTTAGAGGTTTCAAGAATAGAGGCAGCACGATTAAATTTTTCATTCAGAAAAACTGATTTAAAAGAAACAATAAATGAAACTATTGGTTTTTTAGAAGGGTTTGCCAAAGAAAAAAACATCAAACTTGTCACCGATATCAATGATCTACCAATAATTAAAGTAGATCCTGATCGAGTAAGTCAAGTGTTACGAAATCTAACACACAATGCCATAAAATTTTCAAAAAATAATAGTAAAATTGAAGTGAATGCTGTTGCAAAAAATGATCATATCTTGTTTAGTGTTAAAGATTACGGCGTAGGGATGACATCTGAAGATCAACTACGTGTTTTTGAACCATTTTATCAAATCGAGGGACATCTTGATAGAGAACATGGTGGTACAGGACTAGGACTTGCAATCTGTCGTGGTATTGTTGAGTCGCAAAAAGGAAAAATATGGGTTGAAAGCACAGTAGACAGAGGCAGTACTTTCTATTTTACAGTTCCACTCAACCCAGTAGAAGAAATGGAACCAATAAAAGTACTTTTTTCATCAAAAACAGAAATAGAAAATAAAATAAAACAAGAATTTGCTGAAACATTAGGGCCAATGGGGCTTGTTGAATTTGATGATCTAAAAAACAAACATGCAATGAGACGAAAGGATATATTGGAGTATATTGACGCATTACAAGAACTCAGCATATTAAATGATACAAAGGCAGATAAATTTAAGAGGAATATTGGAAAAATCTTTGGTAGTGAACCTATTAAAGAAGAACATCCTACCTTATATGAAGGATTTGATGAGGAGACTCTAAAAAGGTGAAAAAATGAGACTTAGAGCATTACTCATAATGATGTGTCTTGCAATTTCTATGATACCTATTGGTATTATTAGTGGTTTCGAAGGGTTTCAAATTGCAACGGTATTTCTTGGACTTATTCTTGCCATCACGTTCATTGTTTCGCTTGTTATGACATATTTTATTTCTCGGCCTTTGGAAAAATTGACAAAAAACATTGATGAGATAAGTAAAGGAAATCTTGATGTTGAACTGGAAAAAAGTGAGATATTTGAGATAAATACGTTGACGGAATCACTTAATAGGGTCATGACGAGTCTAAAACTTGCGATACATAAAGTGGGGGTAAAAAAAGCGGAGATATTTGAAGAAACACTGAAAGCAAAGGAAGAGGCTGAAGAAAAATACCAGGATTTATTAGATAATATCGATGATTGGGCTTGGGAGACTGATGCAAAGGGAGTTTACATTGCTTGTTCTGCAAAGGTTGCCGAAACGTTAGGATACAAACCAGAGGAAGTCATAGGTAAATCTGTTTTTGAACTTATGCCGTCTGGTGAGGCAAAAAAAGTCGAAACAGCGTTTAAAGATGCAAGTAAAAAGCAAGAACCCATACATCAACTAGAGAATTATTATATCCATAAAGACGGAACCAAGATTTGTGTCTTTACCAATGCTGTTCCTGTATTTGACAAAGAAGGTAATTTTCAAGGGTACCGTGGAATACATAAAAATGTCACCACTCATATACAATCAGAGCGAAAAATTGAAGAGTTAATTCAGAAAAATAAGAGACTTCGAGAGATGAGAATAAAAGCCCCACATGTTTTCGATGAATTAGATGGTATCGAAGAAAAACTTACAGATGCAGAAGATAACTTAGAGGAAAAGCGGTCTGAGGATGAATTTGATTATATGTTTCTTTTTGATGAAAAGGCAAATATTGTTGACTGTAGTGAAAATATCGATAAGAAGCTTGGTTATAAAAAAGATGAGATGCTGTTGCTCAATCTCGCAGATTTTGATTTAATAGAAAATAAAGGTGACATCGAAGAGAAAATAAAGCAAATTAAAAAACACGGGAGTGTTCGTTTAAAGACTATCCATAAAAGGAAAAATGGCTCTTCAGTTCTCGTTACCGAAAATATTGAGTATCTAAAAGATAAACATATGTTTAGATGTGCTGTAAAAAAGGATTCTTGCTAATAAAGATGCTCTTTTTTAACATATAATTTTACTTTTGAATAACCATCAACTATTTATGTAAAATTTCTATGAGGGATTATTTGATTTCTATGATAAAAGCATCAAAACGTTCACAAGGTGTTTCCTATGCCATACGCGACGTAGTTCTTCCTGCAAAGAAATTAGAAAAAAAAGGTATCCATGTTCTTCATCTCAACATTGGCGATCCAAACAAATATGATTTTGACACGCCGCAGCATATGAAAGATGCTCTCTTTCAAGCTGCAAATGAAGGACATAATGGTTATGCTCCTTCAGAAGGCTATTTAGAATTAAGAAATGCAATTGTTGAACGGGAACATAAGAGAAATAATGTTACCTATGTTCCTGATGATATTTGTATTACAACAGGCGTTACTGAATCCCTTCAGATACTTCTCAATGCATCGCTTGACTCTTCAGATGAGCTTTTGATACCTGGTCCAACCTATCCACAATATACAATCATTACACGTTTTAATAACGCTGAACCAGTTGCATACCGGTGTATCGAAGAAGACGGATGGCAGCCGGATATAGAAGATATTCGGAAGAAGATATCAAAACGTACGAAAGGAATAGTTCTTATTAATCCAAATAATCCGACAGGGGCGTTATACTCAAAAAAGGTTATAAAAAATATTCTTGATATTGCAGGTGAATATGGAATTCCCGTAATATCGGATGAAATTTATGATGATATCGCCTTTGATGGAAAACAATATGCGACAGCAGCTCTCGCTAACGATGTACCTATTATAACGTTTAATGGTTTTTCCAAAGTCTATCTTGTCCCAGGATGGCGAGTGGGCTATATTTTATTTCATCATTCAGGCGAGCTTGATGAGATACATGATGCGTTTATGCGCATTGCACGTTCACGGTTATGTGCAAATTCTGTTTGCCAACGTGCTTGTATTGAGGCGTTAAAAGGTCCACAGGACCATATTGGAACGATGAATCAAAAACTACGGAAACGGCGTGATTTCGCATATAAACGACTCAACGAAATTGAGGGTATTTCGACTGCAAAACCAGATGGTGCATTTTACATATTTCCAAAAATTGAGGCGATGGAAAAAGATCTTTGGAAGGGTGATAAAGAGTTTGTTTTGGATCTATTGCATGCAACACATGTTTTGGTTGTTCATGGATCCGGTTTTTGCTCTACCTATGGTAAAAATCACTTTAGAGCAGTTATCCTCCCACAACTGGAAACATTGGAGAAAGCATTTGATAAACTGGAACAATTTATGAACAAAAAACTCAAAAAAAAATAGTTTCTCCATCCATTTTAATTGTATAATTCAAAAACTTTACCAAAATTGTCCCTTTTTGACTTAATTTTTGAAATAATAATATAAATCAATAAGACATTATACTTTTTGAGGTTTGACGATGGAAAAAGAAGAGATACAGGTAGTTGAAAAACTGCAATTAGATGAATATAAATCTATGGAAACACGACTTTATGGAGAATTGATTAAATCCTGTCGAAGGTATAGCAATAAATTAAGCATTATCTCTATTGTTGGGATTCTTGACCTTGTAAAACAAGAACTTATGGATTTGGACAAGGAAAATTTACGATTTATGAGAGAAGACGCCCTAGAAGAATGAATAGATCCCTCATTCATTAAAATTTTTACAAACTCATTTTTCATTTCAAAGAAAGATATGTCAGGTGAAATGACAATCATGTAGGCATTAAGAAATAGAAAAACAAATATTATTTATAGCGCTGTTTTATTTGCCCCTTCGTAACCAAAAAAATGTAATTATTGAGGGAGGAATTATACGTGTCTAAGGATATACGAAGCAAGCTCGTCATAGAGGATAAACGACTACATGAGATAAACACCTTTTTGATGGATCCAGAAAACAGACTCATCAACGACCTTTTAGCAGTAGTTGAAAAATATGGTGGACCTGAGGAAATAAACAGAAAAGCTAGAGAAGCAGGCAAGGTAGAAAATCTTATGAACCGGTTAAAGGGGAGAAACTCTCCCCATGTGGAAGATTTGGAATGGTTGATAGAGCAAAGAGACAATGGTGCCTTCATTACTGTCAGCGAATATCGTAGGAAGATTTTAGGCGATAAAACTGAAAAAATGAAATTTAACGAAGATTTTGCAGTCACTTTAGAAATAAGCGCATGTCAGTATTTTCCGTTCTTTATGACCCAAGCACGTCAGGCGGTAGAGAAAAAAGAATTGATGCCAGGTCGTTATATTCGAGTACGATGCATGAAGGAGCAGGAGGAAGACAATGATCTTTTAGCAATGAGTGCAGCTATGCAAATCATTGGAGCGAGTTGGTGTGAAACACTTGACACGCGAGGTACCGATGGGTCTAACGTCCATCTCGGCGGCCCAGAAACAATAACCGGCTATTTCGGAGGAGTAGGTCAACCAAACTATCACCCAATTCAATGGGTGGACGAATTCCTTTATTATTATACAAACTATGGTGTAAAGGAGGTATTGAACATTAATCCTGGGACCATACTCTTAGGATATATGATGCATAAACTGGGGATAGATATAGAATTCAAGATTTCCGTTTACATGGGAAATGATAACCCCTATGCCGTGTTTTGGACGCTTATGGCTGCCCGAATGTTTTCAAGAGAAGACGGCTCCACTTCACTTATTGGATTTAATTTCTCCAACTCCGTGAACAACGCAACTATTGAATTCAGCAGTGACATCAGAAAATCTCTCGGCCTTGAAGATTTTGTTAGATTCGAACATCATATTTTTGAGACATGGAAGAGCATTGTCATCCAGCCGTATGATAGAAGAGACGAGCTTTTAGAGGTTGCCTCAAAAGTAAAGAACATCAGCGCCAAACATGAAGGTGGGGAAATTTCCGTGGAGCAGAAACGAAAGCATCCCTCTGATATCCTTGAATACTTCCTGCTTAAGAAAGATATAGATGAGAAAGGACTAATGCCTGCTCTCACTCAAAACTACTTAGATAAGCATGAGACGCTAAACAACACAGCTAAGGCGCTAACCGAAAGGGGTTTGACGTTTATTGCCGCACCAAAACTACATCGCAGAGAGGCATGAGTTATGCATTTTAAAATAGCGTTTATCGGTTTTGGAACTGTAGGTCAAGGTCTCACGGAAATACTTTTGGAAAAAAAAGACATGCTTGTAGAAAAATACGACTTCCACTATAAAATAGTAGCTATTTCCGACATTATGAAAGGAGCTGTTTATGATGAAAACGGTCTTGACGTGAAAAAAATACTTGATCTGGTAAAAACAGGGAAAAAACTGGATAGATATCCAAATGGTGTCAAGGGGATGGATAGTATGGCTACTATCAAGGAAACCAATGCTGACACGATTGTGGAGGTTACCTTTACTGATGTCAAAACAGGGGAACCCGCCCTTACACACATTAAAGCTGCCCTTGATGCCGGAAAAAATGTAGTGTCTACCAATAAGGGCCCGGTAGTGAAGCAGGCTGTGGAACTTTTAGATATGGCAGCAAAAAATAACGTACATTATGGATTTGAGGGTGTCGTACTTGCCGGTACTCCTGCATTGAATCTCGCCAGATACACCCTCGCAGGAAACAAGATCACTGGTTTCAAAGGCATATTGAATGGTACCACCAACTACATCCTCACCCGAATGGAGGAAGGCATGTCGTATGATGATGCACTAAAAAAGGCACAAGACCTTGGATATGCTGAAGCTGATCCAACTGGAGATGTGGAGGGTTTGGATGCTCTTGGGAAGGTAGTCATTTTATCCAATGTTGTACTGGGAAAGAATCTGTCGTGGAAAGATGTCGAAAGACAAGGAATTACTGAAATTACGAGAGAAGATGTTGAGAAAGCAAAGGCTGAAGGAAAACGATGGAAGCTCATAGGGAGCGCAGAGGTCCAGTCAGACGATTCTGTGAAGGCAAAGGTTTGGCCGGAAAAGCTGCCGCTCAGTGATCCTCTTGCTGGTGTTTGCGATGCTATCAACGCATTAACATACTATACCGATGAATTAGGTCCAGTAACTATCATTGGTCCCGGTGCTGGCCGTAGGGAAACTGGTTTTTCGCTGCTTATTGATCTTTTGGAGATAAACCGAAAATCAACTGAAAAAACTGTTATTAAGAAGGTAGCCTAACATCTATCAATAGGGAAGGTAATTTGATGAGTGGTGGATACACAGGAAAAATGCTGAGTATCGATCTAAAAACTCATTCTACAACAGTAGAAAAGACAGATATGGATGCTGCAGAAAAATTCATTGGAGCAAAAGGACTTGGAGCTAAAATTCTCCTCGAGAGACTTCCAAAAGGAACAGATCCTCTGTCACCAGAGAATATCTTGATGTTTACAACGGGACCTCTTACTGGCACTAAAGCACAGACCTCTGGCCGGGGGACAGTAGTTACAAAATCTCCTCAGACAAATCTTTTCTTGGACTCTCATTTCGGTGGAAGCTTTGCTGTAGAAATAAAGAAGGCAGGCTGGGATTTCATCATATTCAACGGGCGATCTGACTCTCCAATTTACGTTGTTATAAAAGACGATTCAGTTGAGTTTAAAGATGCCTCTGCAGTATGGGGAAAAGAATGCCTTAAGACTCATAATTGGCTACAAAAGACTGAAGGAAAAGTAAAAACTGCTGTTATCGGACCGGCTGGGGAGAATCTTGTAAAGTTTTCAGCCGTCACCATCGATGGACATCGTCATGCAGGAAGAGGCGGGTCAGGAGCAGTTATGGGTTCTAAACATCTCAAAGCTATAGCAATTACTGGAAGTGGGAAAGTACCCTTGCATGATTCTGAAGGATTCAATACTAAGGCTAAAGAGGTGCTGAAGAAGATCCAGGAAAACAATTTTGTCCCTATACGAAGGAAATTTGGGACCCCATATTGGGTTAAACCGGTAAATGACTGGGGATTTATTCCAACGAGGAACTATCAAGAAGGAAACTTTGAACATGCTAATGCAATCAATGCTGAAACTATGCAGGAAAGAATTGTGGATGGTTCTGGAGCATGCTTTAACTGTGTGATTGCATGTTGGAACAAATCATCCATCAAATCAGGGCCATATAAGGGTGTTTCGCTTGTGGGACCTGAATATGAGACTCTTGCACTCATGGGCTCCAACCTTGGAGTAAGTGCTGTTGAGGATGTAGCATATCTCAATGAACGATGTAATGAGCTTGGTATGGATACGATTTCACTTGGTGGCGTTCTTGGTTTTGCAGTTGAAGCATATGAAAAAGGAGCCATAACTGATGACGATCTTGGAGATAACAATATTGGTTGGGGAAAAACTGAAGAGCTATCAAGACTCATAGATAACATTGCCTACAGAAAAGGCAAGGCTGGTGATGTTTTGGCAGAAGGCGTACGGCTTGCTGCAGAGAAGCTGGGAAAAAACTCTAAAAGATATGCTGTGCATGCGAAAGGACTTGAGATACCAGGATATGATCCAAGAGGTGCCTTTGGTATGGGTCTTGCTTATGCAACATCAGACAGAGGTGGATGTCATCAGAGAGCATGGACGGTAACAACTGAAATAAATAACCCTGATTTTGATAGATTCTCCTTTGAAAAGAAAGCAAAACTTGTAAGATCAGTCCAGGATGAACGAGCAGCGTTTTTCTCTCTGGTTCTTTGTGACTTTGCGCCGATATCTGAAGAAGACTGTGTTGAGATGTGGAATCTTGCTACTGGATTCAACCACAGTGTTAAAAGTTATCTGCTGGCTGGTGAGCGGATATGGAACCTTATCCGACTATTTAATCTTAGAGAAGGACTTGATCCTGCTGATGATACAATTTCTGTCAGGTTTTTCAAGGATTCATTTACAAAGGGCCCTGCCAAAGACATCGTCTTATCCGCAGATGAATTCCAGCAGAGTCTTAAAGAATATTATGCTCTTCGAGGATGGACTGCAAATGGGGTGCCCACTGCAAAAAAGCTCAAGGAACTCGGTCTTGATAAATATGTATAGTCAATAGTCGGATTATTTGACTGTAAAATCATGGTGATTAGAAAATGGTACAATTAAGCAAAGGGGCTAGTAGGATATATGGCGAGGCGGCGTTTGAGGTGCTTGCAAAAGCTCAAGCACTGGAAAGGCAGGGCAAAAGCATATTTCATTTCGAAATCGGGGAGCCAGATATGGAGACCCCAGAAAACATTGCTAATGCAGGTATACGGGCTATTCAGGAAAAAAAGACACATTATGTCCCATCGGTTGGGCTTTTGGAACTGAGAAAGGCCGTGCAGGATGAGGTGGAGAAGACTAGAGGCTACCGGCCAGATCTGAAGCAAATTGTTATCACACCTGGGTTAAAACCAGGGATATTTTTTTCAATGCTTTCCATCGTCAACTCCGGTGATGAGGTTATATATCAAGATCCAGGCTATCCAACATATGGATCAGTCACCTCATTTTTAGGGGCAAAAAGCATATTAGTTCCTCTTTTGGAGGAAAACGAGTTTCGTATGAATCCTGATGACATCAAAGAAAGAATAACAGAAAAAACAAAGCTCATCATCGTAAATTCTCCTCAAAATCCGACAGGGTCCGTGATGACCAAGTCAGAGTTGGAAGACATTGCTGGACTTGCAGAGGAACACGACCTCTATGTTGTATCTGATGAGATATACTCAAAGATGACGTATGATACAAAACACTACACACCTACCGGTAGGGATGAAGCGAAAGAAAGAACCGTGCTTTTAGATGGATTCTCCAAGTATTATGCCATGACCGGCTGGCGATTAGGATATATGGTCGTACCATGCAAGATGGCTGATAGACTTCAGAATTTTCTTGTCAGTGCAGTGTCATGTACTGCAGCGTTCACACAATGGGCTGGTGTAGAGGCACTGACTGGTGATCAAAGCTTTATACCAGAGATGATGGCCAGATTTAAAGAGAAAAGAGATAGGATTGTTAAAGGTCTGAATTCAATTCCCGGCTTTACTTGTTTGTCGCCGAAAGGTGCATTCTATGCTTTTCCTAACATCACGGGAACTGATATGACTTCTCAGGAATGTGCTGATCATCTCCTCTACAAAGCTGGAGTAGCTGTTCTTCCGGGTACTGCCTTTGGGCCATATGGCGAAGGATACCTCAGGTTTTCCTACGCGACGATCTTGGAAAACATCGATGCTGCTATTAAAAGAATAAGAGAATCATTCGAATAAGATGTTTTGAAATTATACTTATTTTTGCGTGATTAAACCACACATTATTTTGGATCATTAAGCATTGTTAGTGAGGAATCTCAGATTTTCGTAGTTATGCTGAATTAAATGTAATATAAATAAAAATCTTTTAATAAATAATTCTATATCAAAATATGTGAGATTATGATAAACGATGAAATTATTGAAAGTTTTTTAAATTGTAGGTATAAAGCATATCTTAAGCATACTAACTTGATGATCCTATGATGGTTGAGCCGACTTATAGGTTGATACCGCAACAATGAGAATGGTAACGCTAAAATTTCGGTTGATGCCGAAAATTGAATATTCCTTATATGCTCCTTAGAAAATGCTGAAATAATAAACTATATTTAAGGAGTATATTAGGATTATCCACTATTAAAAATCCTTCATGTTTGACTGTTTTAGATTCTTCAACTTAGGCATTCTTGCAATATTTTCTATTGCCTGCCCATCGATTTTCTTCTTTATTTTTGTGTTAAACAGATCTTCGAGATCATTATATCTTATAAAATTCCAATTATGTTTTTCGACATTTTCTCTTAAAAGAGGTTGTTCCAGTTTCTTATGTAACAAACCTTCCCGCTCTTGAGGTATTACAACAAATCTTTTCACATCATATGGGATATAAGACCCTCTTGTGATAGCTTCTGTAATTGAAGTTGTATTTTCTATCTCAAATTCATATTCTATTTTACCTTCCCGATACCAAAGAATATCTATTTGCTTTACTTTATCTTGATAATCAGAAGGAATAAATCTAAAAGAAACATCTTTATCATTTTCTTCATACAACGACTTTCCATTATGGACAGACCCTATACCTGGTGCTGCCCATATATCATAACCCATTTTTTTACCCAACTTCAATAGATAATAAGACATTTTGCCATGTTCGCTGATTCTCACTTTTACAGATGTCTTTAGCCTCCATTTTCCTCCAGATGCCTTTTCAGCATATTCGTCAAGTATGCTTTTAATATCTTGAGTTTCTGGAGTAAGAGCGTTAGGGAATTTAATGAAAATTGATTGTAAAATCTCATCAAAAGAAACCTTTATTTTTTGATTTAATTCTTCCACTATAGCTGTTTCAACACGATCATACAAGGATACTCTTTCAAGATATGGTATGGAAGAAGGATCTTTAAACCACCATTTATTTCCTACCACTTTCTCATCTTTTTTAACTGGAACATGAACAAATTCTTTACCCAAATGAGCCTTCATAACATCATCGATTCCCCTTTCCCCCATCAATAAAGCATTTTCCTTTTGTAACTCTATCACAATTCCGTTCAGAATATGTTGATACATCGTAGGTTCGCCACGTTCTGCGATAATTCTCTTTGCTGATTCCACTACAATTCTTTCATACCGTCGTTCATCAATACTGATAGCAGCTGGTAATTTTCTCTTTGTAGATTTTCTAAAACGTATATAATAATCACCAACTGCACTTCCGTAAGGTTGCAACAAACCCTTTGCTGAAGCTCTTGGTGGTGGTTGGTAGACAATTTTTTCAAGATCAAAACCAGCAAGAATTACAGCTTTGATTATTGAGTTCCATATTCGTATATCAGTGCTGTGAAATGTAACTGTCATCCATTTACCTGGTTTTAACACTCTATAGATTTGATCAAAAGATGCTTTGAGCATTTTGTGATAATAGTTAAAATCTTTCTTCTGGGCTGGATTTATTGTTATTTCATCTTTAAATTTCAAGTCAAAATTCTTATCATTATCTGGACCTTTAAGCCATGAAGCCCATAATGTGCTTAATTCGAAATATTGAACAGCACCACCATATGGGGGATCAGTAAAAACATAATCTATAGATTCTTTTGGAATAATATCTGTTAACTCCAAAGCATTATATGTTGTAATAAGAATATTTGTTCCATCGTTTAATTCGTTAAATTTCTTTGATTCTTTGTATTCCTTTATTTGATTATTCGAATCTGTTTTTCCTCTGATAACTCCTTGTGGACCATTAATGGCACTATCAAATAAATGCCACACGTTTGATTCCATAAAAATTGGGGGAACCCAATAACTATGCATTGCCCAAAAGGAACTGTAAGGTCTAGTTGGTCTCACAGGAGTAAGCTTACTAGCTAAATGAACCATAGAAGTAAATGCAAATTTAAACATATTTTTCATTCGTGAATTATCTATCTTGTCAATCTGTTCAAACAGAAGAGATAATGACAACAGATTTCTTCTAGTAAACAAGTTGGGGATGGAATCAACTTTTTCCTGTTTCATAAAAGGAGTGCCATTATAATTTAATTTTCTATCCGGATACCAAAAAGGTATAGACGTCTTACTTATCTTTTTTAACAAATTCAAATCATTTTTTTCTGGCTTCTTGGAATTTCTACCATCACATTTCTCGCAAAAATATCTTAATTCTAATGGTTTACTTTTGTCTCTATCCCAAACTGTAGCGAGAACAATGGCTTCATTCTTGCATTTTTTACAATTCGTTTTGTATAATTTATTGATGGTGCTTTTACATCCTTTCTCAATTTCCTCAAAAGTCTTTTTAATTGAATCAATGTCCACAGGTATGGCAGTCATTCTTGTAATGAAGGTAGCCATTGGATCTAAATCAATCCCGATGCCTTTTCTACCTAACTTTATGGCTTCATTTGGAGACGGTCCACTTCCACAAAAAGGATCAAGGACAATATCGCCTTTTTTTGTATAATTTTTAATATACTCAGATACGACATTATGCGGTTTTCTAGCCCAATATTTATGCATTAAATACATTGGAGTATGTGGTTTTGGAACAACAGGATAATCTATATGTTTCATAAAGTTCACTTCTTTTCAGGTTTAACAATTATGATAATTTCTCCATTTTCTGCTTTTAACGTCCAATCTAATTTGTCTCCTTCTTTTAGATTAAATTGTCCCATAATACCCGCAGGAACAGTTGTTCGGAAAGAGTTTGCAATAGTAGAAGCTTTGGCGATTGTTGTCTTAAATCCCATATCAATCAAATCATGTATGAATTATTGATTATATAATATTTACTGCTTTCTTTACTATATTTATTACTTTCATTTATCCTACCTAAAAGTTTATATACGACAATATATATACCTTTTAATAGGTAGTAATAAAGACAGTTATAAGTTAAGAGATTGTTTAAACTATAAACCAAGAATATCTATTGCACCCATCTTATGAATGGGGCGAATACCTCTATGAATCAAAGAACGAACTCAATATATCAAAGTATCTTCTTTAATGTCAAACTACCTTAGAAAAATACAATCTAAAATTTGAAAAGAACTTACGATATGCCAAATTCATGGAAACACATCCTATGCCCATTGACTTCAAAAATCCCAGCTATGAAAACTTCATGAGACACATGGATTATCGAGAGGAAATCGAAAATGCAACACCCAGTGCTCTAAAAAATGAATGGAAGGCAATGCTGATGTTTCTTAGAGCATGGGGCATGGAAAAACAATGGAACGGCTATAAAGCACCATTTTATCCACATAATGCAGAGATCGTATTGCCATATCCTGAGACGCGGTTCACAAGTTTTTTCACTACAAATACTCAAACGATAAATATGAAAACAAACTCTATCAGTACATCTTTTTTGTAGGGTTTTTCTTTGGCATGAGACCACCAAGTGATATCTGCAATATGACAATTGACAACGTTAAAATAAACTCCAAAGGAAAAGGAATGATAACAGTTATTGAAGCAAAGAAACATGGTAGGAAAAGAACTCTTGTACCAGAAACATATCTTTTGAGTTCCAAAGTACATAAGAGTCTCAAGAATTGGATTACTCACTGGAGATCCCAAGTAGCAGACAAGAACGAAAGGATACTGTTTTTAACTACAGAAGGAAAGCCATTTACGCCAAGATATCTGGGAAAGAAACTAAGAGAACATGGAAAGAAGGTATGGGAATATTACTACCCATATGTAATGCGACACTGGTGTGCAACAGCAAGGATGATAGAATGGGATTATAATATCAATAGAGTATCCAATTGGCTAGGACATAGCAATATCAACACGACAACAAAATACGTTCATATTGCACAAGAATACTATGAACAGGATCAAGGGAGTTGGTTGAAACGTGCCCTCAAATCACCACGAAAAAACGTGGGAGAGGACAGCATGATCTCAACCCTGAAAATCAACAGAACGCAAAAATCGGCTCTGTTGAACAAAATCTCTCCTGTAGAACGAAGTGGACTCGTCGGGATTTGAACCCGAGGCCTCCTCCATGCCAAGGAGGCGATCTTCCGCTGATCTACGAGCCCAAAAGTGTCCCTAGAACTATCTCCAGCAAATAAAATTTGCGCCTGATAAAGTTTTATTAAACAAAATTTCATCTTTAATCAAGAAATGAAAAAAAAAGGATTAGAGATACTGTTGCAAAAGGTACCTTTACCAAAAAAACCAATACCAACTTTGGAACAATACATGACACCAGCAACAATCGCTGCAGATATCATTTTCACAGCGCATCAATTTGGGGACATACAAGACAAAAAGGTCGTTGATTTAGGCTGCGGTACAGGAATTTTTTCTGTGGGTGCTGCAATTGCTGGTGCAAAAAAGGTCTTTGGAATTGATGTAGATGAAAACGTCATACAGATTGCTAGAGAGTACGCAGAAGAAAACAATCTTGAAATAGAATTCAGAGTAAAAAATGTAAAAGATGTTGAAACAAAATGCGATACTGTCCTTATGAACCCACCGTTTGGTGCGCAGAAAAGTAATCAAAAAGCAGATAGAAAATTTATTGAAAAAGGATTTGAAATCTCTCATGTTATATATTCTCTTCATTTAACCAAGACAATTCCTTTCTTAGAAAAAATGATTTTTTCCTTAGGTGGGACTATTACATATAAAAAAAAGTATGTGTTTCCGATACGCTGGATGTTTGAGTTCCATGAAAAACAAATTGCATATTATGATGTAACAATGCTAAGAATAGAGACAAAAATCTGAAATATATCTAATTAAAAAAACAAAACAATTTTAAAAACAATTATGTATCGATGATATTGAGAAAAATAGTAAATGGGGTATATAATAGATGAAGTTGAAGTATATCAAAAGTGCCGATGAAGAATACATTTTAGATGATGGCGAAAACATCAACGATCTTGGTAAATGCTCGTTAAAAGATGCAAAGAACGCAGCTGAAGAAGCAGTAAAGAAAACAAATAAGCCGGTCTTTATTTTAAAAACAGTTGGATATATTGACCTGTTTGCAAAATAAACATCTTTTAAAACTTATCCGAAAGTATAATAATATATTACTAGGAGTATCAAATAATATATTTCTGAAAATAACAGAAGAATATTTATAATATTAACTCATTGAGATTAATAAGACGGCTCTAAAGGGCCTAAGCTCACCCTGATAGTGCGAAAACCAACTTTGGAGTCCAATACCTGAGGTAAAAAAATGGCAGTAAATCAAGTTAAAAAGGTAATAAAAGGATTAGAAAATATTATTGATGCTGAGATTCTATTAAAGATAGAAAGAAACGAGATGTAATTATCAATCCACCTTCCCATACTCAATCTTCGCCAAACAACCATTTAACAATGGTTAACAAGAAATCATAACCTATTAATTCTTAGAAAATATCTTTAGCCAAAATAAAAATTGATAGAATTAGAACAATGGCTCCAATTAAAGAAAGAAATCCTATCAAAAATGGATTTACCTCAAATGCTTTCAAGATTTCTTCAATGACTAATCCTTCAGCCCACCAACTTAATATAATACCCACTACAATTACTATAAAAACAGGAAGGGCAAATATAATCCCAACAACTTTTAAAAAGTCACTCATTTTTTGTTTCACCTTGATTTTTAACTTCAATCACGCATGTTAGATAATTATATAATTTCTTTCCACCTCTAATTAGAAATACGATAGATACTAAAGTCATTATAGTAAACATCATAAGAGTTAGATTCGCACCAATTGAATAATTTCCAAATACAATTAAGTAATAAATTACTGGTAAACTTCCTAATAACCAAGCAATTCCTAAAAATGTGAAAAAAATACCATCTACAAGCATAAAACCGGCTTCCTTCTTTCCCTTTATCACTCCATACACTTGACTAATTTTATAATCTTTAATATCGCCACTAACTTTTGGTAAGTTGTTTTTTTGAATACCATCATGGATAAATCTAACAATAATGGATTCGAATCTGTTTAACAAAGTGATTTTATCTATAGTAGCTATATTGTTTTTTATTGAAATCTTGGTAACAACTCTATCTAGGTAGATTGTGCAAGACCGTAGGTAGCTTTCAGGCAATCCATAGGTGTTGGCACTCTGAATCTACCTAAGGTCGTGCACCTACTTAGAGATGTTACCGAAATCTTCGTTTCTCTATCTGGATTATCTCTTTCTAAAATCTCATGTTCTAACAACTTAATGTCATTATTGAAGACTATTTGTAAATGATTAATAAAAGTCTTGTCATCTATGTAAGAAATACCCGAATTTCTAATTTTAACAGTTGTCGAAGAAAGATTTTCCACAGGTTTGTTATCATAGATAATTTTTGTTTTACCTTGGACTTCTTTAGGTACAGGAATCAAGGATGACGAAGGAACAATAATACATCTTAGAACTTTCCTTATTGTAAGTAAATATGTTGCAATAATTCCTAAAATACCTGAAATTACTATTCCTATTACTGTTACTAATATTTTTATCACCTACAATTCCTATCTTGTAATTGTTTCAAATATAAAATGTTTTTTAATGTATCGATAACAAGAAATCATAACCTTTTAATGCTTAATACTGATACAAAAGTGACTTTGGGAGGTTTGAAATGTATATTGAGATAGACACAAAAAACAATCAATTAGGATATGAATTGCTGAATAAGAAAATAGTAGATGGAGTTTCATTAGCTAAAGGCGAATCAGTCGAATTTGATGGAGTATCAGTCACTTATGATGGGACTATTATTAGAAAAGCTGTAGATTTTCCTTCAACAGTTCAATTGGTTATCGCCTTTGCTTCTGGTGTGACAGCGAGTTATGTAGGAACATGGCTTTACAACAAGGTTCATGGAAAAGCAGAGAAAATTACCATTGACAAAATTGAAGTAGAAATCGATAAAGGAGAAATCACAAAAGTAATTGAAACTCATATGAAAAAAGAATAAGATATATTGGAATATTTTTTCATTTATCATACATATTGGTATAAGAACACATTTATTTGCTATGTAAATAGATTGTTTTCTATCTAATTTCATCCTTATGGGTGTCCCTTCGTGTCATGAGCGTTTTTTTTTAAGAAGATGCATAAAGAGCAACAATCTTTTAATTTCCAAATTAACGATTAAAAAATATTCCTCGATAAAGCCATAAATATATAGATTATTGTCAGATTTGTCGATGAATTAACCAGAAAATTATTTTTAGGTTAAGGTCTAAATTAACCAAAATATCTTTGGTATACTTCTATTGATAAACTGAATTTTTTTAATATTCCTTAATAGACCATGGAATACCAGAAATATTTTGTGAGACGGCTTCAATATATCTTTGGTATTTTCAGTGATTCGAAGCATTAAAAATAATAAGATATAAACAGATAGAAAATTTGAAACATACTAATAGATTCGATGTTCAAACCCCGATGCGGGTATAATTATCTTTTTAGATAACTAAATCTCTCACTTTTTGGATTTTCCTTCTTTGCTCCATTCTGATGCTATCTTCTTGCCCCATTC
>Ga0209979_1000907_pt1 | contig 35706 bp, 34 predicted proteins | sample AnhtaG_FD_183114 | JGI IMG/M metagenome (GOLD analysis project Ga0209979, IMG submission 183114) | Deep subsurface microbial communities from Anholt, Denmark to uncover new lineages of life (NeLLi) - Anholt_01485 metaG (SPAdes) (version 2) | ecosystem: Environmental > Aquatic > Marine > Oceanic... | reverse complement strand
AGAAGCTGTACCGGGAGCGTGGTCGCATTCGCCTCCAGCCGGCCAACTCCGAAATGCAGCCGATCTACGCTGCCCCTGAAAACGTGGACGTTCAGGGAAAGGTTATCGGAGTCATCAGACAAGTCTAGGTGGCATTGAAATGCCTACTGGCGATCTGGTAATGGGTTCTGACGGCCACCTCGCACTTGAGATCGGGCCATGGGCCAAGGAGAAGCTATTCTATGTTCAACGGTACTGCGAGATCTTCAACACTGGTATGAAAGACAAATGGCCCATACGCACCTTCGTAGACGTGTTTGCTGGCTGTGGAAAGTGTAAAATAGAAGAGACTGGTGAGGAGGTTGATGGGTCCTCGCTTGTTGCTTTGCGATGCAAGGTGCCCTTTACCCACTACTTTTTCAACGATAGTAATCCGAGAGCTATTGATTCCCTCAAGAATCGTGCGAGGCGTTTTACTTCAAGGAATATCAGAGTGTTCAACAAAGATTGTAACGAGGTCATAGAGGATTTGCGGAGTGAGTTGCCGTCATCCTCTTTGGATTTCTGCTTCGTAGATCCTCTCAGCTGGGAAATCACATTTGACTCAATTCGCGCGCTTACAGAAGACAGAAGAATGGATCTTGCCGTGACCTTTCATACCGGCAATATGAAAAGAGTGATGCATGACCCTCCAGCCGAACTAGATGATTTCTTTGGCGACAGGCAATGGCGGGAGGAGTATAGGAGTGGTCTGGCTAAGGGCGAGGGTACACCAGGACGTATCCTTCTAGATGCATACGAGAAAAGACTGAGGAGCTTGGGATATGTTGATTTGCAGGATTACCTGCCTGTCAGGAACACCCGAAGTGTGGTGATGTATCACCTAGTGTTTGCTAGCAAGCATAGCAGAGGCAGGGAGTTTTGGGATAAGATTAGTCAGAGATCATCGACTGGGCAGTTAAGGATGATTTGAGTAGTGTGAACGGCCAAAGTGGTTGATTATGAGGATTCGCAAACGTGAATATCAGCTTCTGGATGGCTCTGAACAGGAACTGGTTGAACGGGTTGGCGACGGCTCTATCATAACAAGGTTTGAGAAAACCGCTCTCCCAACCAAACCGACCGACGTAGTCTGCCCACACTTTCTCGAACTGAAGTGGGCTACCGGCTGTCCGTTTTCCTGTGCATGGTGCTATTTGAATGGTACGCTCAGGTTCGCGCCTCGAAAATCACAACCGTACGTTAAGCCTTATGATAAGATCGAGCAGCATGCAAGGACTTTTCTGGAGAATGTCAACGGGTGCGGTGAGCTTTTGAATACCGGTGAGCTAGCTGACTCCCTAATGCATGAGCGAAATGGTCATCCCTTTTCAAAGTTCATAGTCTCGCTCTTTCAAGAACAAGAGACACACAAAGTCCTTTTCCTTACCAAATCCAGCTATGTCAGGCATCTAGTTGACATAAATGACCATAGCCAAGCGGTGGTCAGCTTCAGTCTGAACGCTGACGAGGTGGCTAAGAGATTCGAAAAGGGCGCTCCCCCTGTGGCGGATCGCATAGAGGCAGCGGGTAGGCTGAATAGCGCAGGCTATGAGGTGAGGATTCGCATTGATCCAATGGTTCCAGTGCGCAACTGGCGGGACCAATACTTGCGCTTGATTGATGATATCTTCGCCAAGTTCGTTCCCTCTCGCATTACTCTTGGTTCACTTAGGGGGCTCCAGAGCACAATAAATATGGCGACTGATAAATCGTGGGTAGAGTACCTTTCTGAAAAATCCAACTGGGGCAAAAGGATAGACTCGCATACAAGGTATCTCATGTATCACAGGCTTATAGAGTACATCAAGGATAAGTTTGACTACACCAACGTTGCGCTATGCAAGGAAACCGTCAGCATTTGGGATAAGCTTGGGATGGATTACAAACGGATTACATGTAACTGTCTCCTCTAGATTTGCCCCGAAATCTGCTTGACTAACCGAAGCTGCCACCTTAGACTAGGGGCGCAGTTGAGAAGAAGGGAGGAGTACCAACATGGAATGGGGTATGGCGAACCGTATGGCGCAGCTAATTCAGTCGGACGGGCGCTGTTTGTTCTTACCGATCGATCACGGATACTTTCAAGGGCCTACCAGGAAACTGGAACAGCCGCGCAAAACTCTTGAGCCTATTCTCCAGTATGCCGACGCAGTCTTCATTACCAGGGGAGTATTGCGTTCCTCGGTAGACCCCGGCAAAGCCAAACCGATTATTCTCAGGGTGTCCGGGGGCACCAGCATGGTGGGCAAAGACCTGGCAAATGAGGGCATCACCACCTCTATGGAGGAGGCTATCCGGCTTAATGTTTCGGCGGTGGGCATTTCCATCTTTGTGGGCAGCGACTATGAGAAGGAGTCGCTGTTGAATCTGTCGAAGCTTGTTGATGACGGCGAGAAATACGGTATCCCTGTAATGGCGGTTACCGCAGTGGGCAAAGAGCTTGAGAAGCGAGATGCTCGCTACCTCGCTTTATGCAGTCGTATTGCTGCTGAACTGGGAGCACGCGTGGTGAAAACCTACTGGTGTGAGAATTTCGACAAGGTGACTCAGGGTTGTCCCGTGCCAGTGGTCATGGCGGGAGGTCCCCAGGTGGACACGGAGCTTGAAGTATTTGAGTTTGTTCACGATGGCATTCAAAGGGGTGCTGTGGGCGTGAATCTGGGAAGGAACGTCTGGCAGAACGATTACCCGGTGGCCATGATCAAGGCCCTGCGCGCGATCATCCACGAGAATGCTACTCCCAAAGAGGCCCAAGAGATATACGATAGTGTAAAGGGCGAAAAACCCTGAGATGATCGATTTGAGGTGGTCTCTGGTTATAGAAGCCACTGAGGACCCGGATTTCTTCGGCTTCTATTCTCCTGAGTTAGAGGGATTTACTGGCATTGGGCATTCGGTAGAGGACTGCCTATATAAGGCTAAGTGGGGAATGCTGGAGCATATTAACCTCTTGAAGGAAAGGGGGCTTCCTGTGCCCAAAGAAAATCAAAGTCCCACTGTAGTGATTCAGAATGAGAAGCGGTTAGAAGCTGCGGCATAGTGAGGGAAAACGCTGTCCCTGAAGATGCCAGGATGTACGATAGCATAAAGAGCCGGAGACAGGAGATTTGATGGGCTCTCAAGCATTTGCATTCCCCGATGACTTTGTCTGGGGGGCAGCCACGTCTGCCTACCAAATCGAAGGCGCCTGGGATGAGGAAGGCAAGGGCGAATCGATCTGGGACCGCTTTACCCATACTCCCGGCACTATCCAGGATAGCAGCACCGGCGATGTGGCCTGCGATCACTACCACCGCTGGCCTGAGGATATCGCTCTGATGAAGGAGCTAGGCCTCAAGGCCTATCGCTTCTCGGTGTCCTGGCCCCGCATCCTGCCCTCCGGGCGGGGAAAGGTGAATCAGGCCGGGCTAGATTTCTACAGCCGCCTCGTGGATGGGCTGCTGGAGGCCGGAATCGAGCCGTTTGTGACCCTGTACCACTGGGACCTGCCGCAGAGCCTGCAGGACGAAGGTGGTTGGGCCGCACGCTCGACGGCCGAAGCCTTCGTTGAGTATGCCGACGTCGTCAGCCGCCACCTGGGGGACCGGGTGAAACACTGGATTACCCACAACGAGCCGTGGGCGACAGCGGTTTTGGGCCATCAAATGGGCGCACACGCGCCGGGCCTGAAGGATTACCCCACTGCGCTAAAAGTCAGCCACCATCTGCTGCTCTCGCACGGTTGGTCTGTGCCGGTGCTGCGCCGCAACAGCCCTGGCGCTGAAGTTGGCATTACACTCATCCTGTTTCCGCTTGTGCCAGGCCCGTCGAGTACTGCCGTTCTCCCAGCCTTTCGCAGGTTCGACGGCCACTTCAATCGCTGGTTTCTCGATCCACTTTATGGTCGCCACTATCCGGCCGATATGGTGGCTGAGCACATTGACGCTGGTCATCTGCCAGCGGAGGGCCTAACTTTTGTCAGACCGGGTGATCTGGAAGCCATCGCCGCCCCGACGGATTTCCTGGGCGTCAACTATTACTCCCCGGTGATACTGCGCAGCGAAGTCACAGCCGAAAGCGAGAACGAGCTCCTGCTGCTCCTCTACCATGGGCCCGACTTCGAGTACACCAATATCGGCATGATGGTCTATCCCGATGGTCTTCGCCATTTGCTGAACCGGTTACATTTTGAGTACCACCCTGGCAAGATGTATATCACCGAAAACGGTGCCAGCTATCCCGACGGTCCCGACGGGGACGGACGGGTGCGGGATCAGCGGCGGTTGAGCTATCTGCGCGAACATCTTGCCGCTGCCCACCGAGCTATTGAATGCGGTGTGCCCCTGGCCGGCTATTTCGTTTGGTCCCTTATGGACAACTTCGAATGGAGCTTCGGCTACGCGCAGCGCTTTGGCCTTGTCTGGGTGGACTACGAAACCCAGCGGCGCATTCCCAAGGATAGCGCGCTCTGGTACAAACAGGTCATCGCCGAAAACGGATTCGCGATACCGGGCTGACCGGGTCTAAATACCGAGTTCAGATTTTGCTGAGTTGCGACGGTCTCCTTCGAGGGCTATGGCCGTGAGTCCCTCAAAGGCTTTGGCTTGTCGCTTTGATGGACTCCAGATCGCCCATATTGAGGACTTGCACTTGCCTGCTGATCCTTTTGATCAGCTTCGACAGGACTATCCCAGGGCCAATCTCAATGAAGGTGGAGATCCCCGCCTCTACCATATACTCCACCGAGGGCTGCCACTGAACACAGTGGCATAGCTGCTGCAGGATTTCCTCTTTCACCTCATCGATGGTGGTTAACGGCTTGGCCGTGCTGTTGGCCACGATGGGAACCTCGGGGGGGCGAAAGTCAATTTGTGAGATGGCCCTAGCCATGCCTTCAACCGTAGGCTCCATCAGAACGGTATGAAAAGCGGCACTGACCTCAAGCGGCACCGCGCCGGCGGCTCCTCTCGATTGGGCCAGGTCTATGGAGTGTGTAACTGCCGCTTTTGGGCCGCTGACAACGACCTGCCCGGAGCAGTTGATATTGGCAATCTGGGCACCAGTCTCCATGCATATCTCCTCGACGGTTGCCTCGTCGAGGCCAATGATCGCCGCCATGCCTCCCGGTCGGGTTTTGCCCGCTTCCTGCATCAAGCGCCCTCGTTCCCTGACAAGACGAACTGCGTCGGCAAATTCAAGGACGTTTGCGGCCACTAGAGCGGTGTACTCACCCAGGCTGTGTCCGGCGACAATGGCAGGCTTCATCGTCCCGTTGATCTCTAAAGCGGCCATCAAGCAAGCGATGCTGACTGTCAGTAACGCTGGCTGGGCGTTAATGGTCTCGCGGAGTTCCTCCTCAGGACCCTCAAAACAGAGCCGTGATAGGGGAAATTGGAGCGCTTGATCGGCTTCCTCGAAGACCTGTTTCGCCTGAGGTGAACTCTGGTAGAGTTCGTGGCCCATCCCAACCGCCTGAGAGCCTTGTCCGGGAAAGACATAAGCAATCTTGGGTATCGGTTTTGTCTCTGGTTCAACCATGAGCTGTCCCCGTTGTTCAGCAGTAACTGAAATCCTCCGCAATAATCCATTGGACTTCGTTGTCGTCTTTAAGGACGGAGATAATATGATTTCTGTAATACGTTTGCTCAACTTGGAATAGGCGACCTCGATAGTCCAGGACAATATGATTCTCATCGGGAACCGAGGTTACCCGACAGGCCCTTAACCCACCAATACCGATCCCGATGGCTTTTAGAGTCGCCTCTTTTGCAGTCCAATATCGAAAAAACGTATCCCAACACTTGTCTTTGCCTAGCTCCCATTCTTCGTCACTCGCCACGAGACCGAAGATTGATTCGGCCCGGGGCTTTATTTCTTCGATATCGATCCCGATCTTTTCCTCGCTGACAACCGCTGTCACGCACTTCGGTTTGTGGGAGAGAGACCAGTAGTTGCCGTCAAATGGGCACGGGACATCGTTCTCGCCTTTAGGTAGCTCCCCTAGAATCACTCCGCTTCTTTCCGCACTCAATCTTAGTGCCTCTCGCGAAATTCTGCTTAGCCTGGCAACCTTCTCTTTTCCGGAGAGTTCATGTCTTGCTTCGGCAACTGGCAAGATTACGGGAAACAGTGTCATTGGGCTGCTCAATCCCTAATCGCCTTGTCAATAAGGCCTTTGTCAAAGTAGTTGGTCGACATTCCGCAGTCCACGATGATGCTCTGGGCATTTATGCCGCTGGATCGATCGCTCAATAGGAATGCCACTGCATTGGCAACTTCTATGGTCTCGATAGCTTTCTTGCGTAGGCTCAGTTGTTCGGCGTAAAGGTAATAGTCCAGGTACCCTGGTATTCCTGCGGATGCTGAGGTTTTCAATAAGCCGGCCTTGACTGAGTTGAACCTGACTTGGGAAAACGAGCTGAAGGATTTGGCCAGAAAGCACAAAGTAGAGTCCAAGGCAGCCTTTACAGGCGCCATCCAGCCATAGGGTTCGGCTGCTATTGTCGTGGCTGAGATCGATATGGTGACTACGGATGCCTTTTCGTCCAGGAGGTCTTTGAATGCATTGACAATACTGATCAACGAGAAACAGGATATGTCAACAGATTGCAGGAAGTCTTTCTTCCTCGTCTCATGGAATGGCTTGAGTCCCTCTTCGTAGTTGGCAAAAGCAATGGAATGAACGATGCCATGAAGCTTGGGATACTTTTTGGAGACGTCTTCAGCCAGTTTTGCGATTTCATCTTCCCGTTCGACATCACATATGTAAATGTCTGCGCCTGGGAAAAGCTTGGAAATGCTTTCTTTGTGTGCCGCAGACTGAGCTGAATGGATGACCTTTGCCCCTGCCTCAGAAAGAACCTGGCTGACGAAGAAGGCAACGCTCTTCTTGTTGGCTACCCCGAAGACAAGGAAGGTTTTACCTGCGATGTCTAGGAAGTCCATATGCCCTCCTTTCACTTCCGACTTTAAATTTCAGATTTTGCCAGGGTGACACCAAACTCGACCGTTACCGCTGTCTTTCCTTCAACGGAGGCCTTGCCCTTCAGGAAGAAGGCATTGCTCACCTTTTCCACCACCTCGACTTCTATTTCCAGCATGGCGCCTGGTCTGACTATATTCTTGAACTTGCCGTTGCTGATTCGGGTGAGCACCGGGGTGCCATCGCTGATATCACTAATAATATTGGAGAGCAGAATTGCCCCGGTTTGAAAAATCGACTCGCAAATAAGTACCCCGGGCATAATCGGATTCCCTGGGTAATGCCCCTTGAAAAAGGGCTCGTCGGGACTTATCTCTTTTGTTGTTTTGATTTTCGTTTCTGTTAACTCTACGATCTTGTCGACGAACAAAAACGGTGGACGATGAGGTATCGCATTTAAAACATCTTCCATTTTACAAACCTCCTGTTACCTCTAGTGTAGAACCGTTGACATAAGCCGCTTCCTTAGACGCCAGGAAAAGAACACAGGCAGCGACCTCCTCGGTCTTCCCGAATCTCTTCAAGGGGATCTGTGCTATATAGGACTCGCGTAGTTCATCGGGAAGGTCTTGAATTAGATCGGTTGCGATAAATCCTGGTGAGACGCAATTCACCGTGATGCCCCTGCGGGCGACCTCCTTGGACAGTGATTTGGTCAGCGCGACCAGGCCTGCCTTTGAGGCGGCATAGTTTGCCTGACCTTCAAATCCATATTTGCCGGAAGGTGAGGTTATACTGATAATCCGTCCATATCGTTTGCGCATTAGGCTCATCACCGCAAACTTACACATGTAAAAGATTCCGCTGAGATTGACGTTCAGCACATCATGCCACTCCGATTCTCTCATCATGGCCAGGACAGCATCCTTCCGAATACCTGCATTATTTACAAGTATCTCGAAGCCTTCATATTTCTTGTCTACGTATTCGAAGAACTTCTCGACCTCTTCATATTTAGCCACGTCACATATTTGGATATCAATTTTATCAGCGAACTCACTGGTGTCCTGCTTGAATTGTTCCGTAGCAGCTTCGTTTGAGGCGATAATAACCCGGGCACCAGCCCTCAGGAAACTCTCGACAATGCTTTTGCCTATCCCCCTTATTCCTCCGGTTACGATAGCGGTCTGTCCTTCAAAATCGTACATCTGTCACCTCCTGCAAAATGAAATCAGGACCGTAGATACTTGTCAACATCGTTTGAGGTAATCACTCCATAGTTAGCCGCGCCCAACCAACCGGACATAATGATCCCTACCGAACCGGTATGGAAAAGTCCGGGTATTTCCTCGTGAAGCCCCATGCTGATCTTTAATCCTTCGAATTTGGTGCCGAAAGAGGCACCACGTTCGTGAAGGGTATACCTCTGAAATGTTTTTGGGGTAGCAGCTTCTGCATAGTCGATCTTCTCCCGAACTCCGGGAATGTATTTGTCCAGAGCATTGATCGTCGATTCGATCAACTCCTTTTTTGAAGCGCGGTATTCTTCCTCGGGCAGGTTTGCCCAGTCCTCGTAGTTGGCATTGGTAGAGGAAACGATCGAGTACATGTCAGAGCCTGGTCTTGTTTCCGGATAGTAGATAGAGAAGGTTCGGCTGGTGATATTCCTGCTGCAAAGCATTGCGGAATCGAACTTCTCCGCTACTGAGGTGAAAAGCAAATCCCCTACGTAGTCGATCCTCTCGCCCTTTCTGATGCCCATGTAGACCTGGCAGCTACTGTTGTTCAGGCGTACCTTATTTACTTCTTTAATGAAGCTTCCGAAAAAGTGCTCGTCCCCGACGAGCTTATGAATGGCTGATAGTAGATTGCCGTTGGAGACAGCAGCCCTACACTTGATCATCTGCCCATTCATGACTACTCCCGACACCTTTTGATCTTCGATGACAATTCTTTCCACCGGGCACCTGGTCCTTATATCCACGCCATTTCTTATGAGCTCATCCTGCATCTTCCCGATAAACTTGTCTGTCCCGCCTTGAACGGTATAAACGCCTTTGCTCATGAAGTTGGAAAACACAATGCCGTAACTTATCGCTGGGTCATCCAGGGTTGATCCGTTCGCATAGGTGATCGGCTCCATTAACATGCGGACGACATCGTCGTGGCCAGGGAAGAACTTTTCAAAGAGCTCTCTGGTTGTCATCGTCTGGTCGTCATAGTAATTCATATCTCTGGCCGTGTTGAAAAAGCCTTCGATATTCTCTTGGGGTATTTTGAACCGCTCCCGCAGGATGCGGGTGAAATCCTCCCTGTCGAAGGTGGTTGTAAAGCTGAATTGAGGGTTGTCAAACCTGATTCCCTTGAGTTGGACAATCATGTCAGCGATTTCAGGGCTCCAGTATTTACGACAGGTCTTAATCATGCCGGCTGGGAATCCGTGCAGGGAGACGTCGAAGATGTGCCCGCCCTTCCTCTTGAACCAGGCAGCCAATCCACCGAGCTGATGGTGCTGCTCTAGCAGCAAAACTGAATGCCCGTCTCTAGCTAGCATATTGGCACAACTAAGCCCTGCCAATCCACTGCCGATAACGGCGACATCGTATTCCGGTTTTGTGTCTTTCAACCTATCGCTCATCAGTAACCTTCCCCTCTTCTATCCCTTCTGCAACACGTGGAGATTTGCCATGGAAATGCCGCTGAGCATTGCTCCAACGATTCCCAAAAACCCCTGGTCTGTCCCGCAAATAAACAGGTTCTCCAGATGTGTTCTTCCTGTCTTGATCTTGTTTGGAGTCCCATATACCGCACCGTTCAAGTGACCCGTGAATCTGTGAATCGTCTTGGGAGTGAAGACATCTGTGTAAACGATTGAGTCACGGAAATCTGGTACGAATTTTACCACCTCTTTAAGCGAGGTTTCAAGCCAGGCAGCTTTTTGTGCTTTATATTCTTCCTGCTCCAACTTATTCCAGAGATCGAAATTAGCCATGTTGGTTACCCTGATCATGGCTTCAGGCAGTGGGCTTTCGAAGTAAAAATTGTTGGGGCAGCATATGACGCCGCTTGAAACATCAACTAAATCATTCGGTTTTCTATAGTTGAATTTGTCCGAGTTATTGAAAAAGATGATTGTTGTATCATAGCCCGTTTCCGCAAGTTCTCTATCCAGGACCATGATAAACTCTACGAATGAAAGTTGCCCCACATCATACTTGACTCTCGCAGGATCGTAGTCGGATAGAAGCCTCATGGTCTCAACATAACCGGCCGATGATATTATTTTGTCTGCCGTCAGCACTTCACCGTTATCGAGTAATACCGATTCAACCTTCCCGTTAGCGACCTGAATGCTTTGCACCCCACACCTCAGCCTTAGCTCACCACCGTGGTCCTGAAATTTCTTGACCAGTATGTCAAGGATCTGCCGGACCCCGGCTTGGGGCCTGGCAAAACCCTCGCACAAGATACTATTGAACATGATAACGAACTGCCCGAATTCCATGTCGTTTTCCTGGGCATTGCCGTAGTACATGAGTGGGCAAAAGATCATATCAATGAGGAGTGGGTCGGAAATAATCGAGCCCACGACTTCGCGAGCCGAGATTGGTTCTGTGTCCAGGGCCAATGCGTCATATTCAGAGATAGTCTTGAGTAGCTTTTGGAAATTGTCGGCTTGCGATGGAAAATTCTCGACTACCTCCTGTACAAAGAAGTCCAGGTCGTTGTTGAATCTGAGAGTTTTCCCAGGGAACTTAACCATTGACATTCGTTGCTGGCAGAGGGCGAAATCCTCGACTTGTAGCTTGAGCTGTCGCAGCAGCTTGGGCAGTGGGGTTGATTTGGTGCCCTTGGAAACATAATTGGTCATTGCATGAAGGCCAACATCGAATTTATATCCGTCCCGACTGTAGAATGAATTCAGTCCCCCGACACGATAGTGTTTTTCGAGGATGCAAACCTTTTTATCGTAGTAGGCCAATCTGATGCCAGCGGCGAGGCCGGACATCCCTGCCCCTACAATAATAACGTCGTAACTCATATCCAGGCTGTGTTGAGAGATTCCCCCCCTGTTTGGCAAGGGGGAGAAAGTCACGTGAACCTTCGGTTCTCTGATGAAATGAGGTAAAATGATATACTCTGTTTCGCTGGTACCTATTGGCTAAATATCCTTCATGAGTGGCTCCAAATACGCCACCGAGCTATCCAAAGTAGACAATTTCATATCAATTCCAGCCAAGAAGTTGCCTCAATACTATTCCGCAAATCTTTTGACGATAAGGGCGGAATTGAGTCCCAACATTCCGAAGGAGTTATTCAAGATATAGTCGACCTTATCCAACTTTTTGGGTTCGTTGATTACAAGGTTCTTAAGGGCACACTCAGGGTCTAGATTGTCTACATTGATCGTCTGGTGAACGATATGGTCTTCAAATGAGGGTAAATTACCTACCAATTCTAAAGCGCCAGCAGCTCCCATCGTGTGGCCAATGTAACTCTTGGTGTTGTTTATGTAGGTATTTGAATTATCCCCGAAGATTTGTCTGATTGCCTGACACTCTACCTTGTCTCCTTCAGGGGTTGCAGTCGCGTGGGTGTTGATAATATCGATGTCGTTGGGTGATATGCCGGCTTTCTTGAGAGCAAGGTTCATGCACTCAGCTTGCATTTGCGGGTTGGGGAGAACGTAATCGAATGCATCCGAGTTGATAGCGTAACCGACGATCTCGCCGTAAATCCTGGCGCCTCTTTTGAGCGCGTCACTCAATTTTTCCAGAACGCACATACAGCCGCCTTCGGAAACGACAACACCGTTTCGGTCCCTGTCGAAAGGACGGGATGCCTTCGTGGGGTCCGGATGGCTCGCCAACGCACGTTCATTTTTGAAGCTGAGAAAAATACCAAAGCCATGAATAACCTCTGAAACCCCACCAGCGAGGGCCAAATCTACCTCACCCAGCACGAGCATCTGTACGCCGTGTATAAGCCCAATGCTGCCGGCGGCGCAAGCACCTCCCAGTGTGTAGTGCGGGCCGGTAATTCCCATATTCAGGGTGATTTCGCCCGCTGGCGCATTGGCCACAGTTTTTGGGTTTTGGTGGTGGGACCAGACGTCCAGATTGTAGCCGAACTGCTTGAGGTTATAGATTTCATTCTCGGTTTGCACGTTACCGTGCTCGGTAATCCCGACATAGACACCAATTCTCGATTTGTCAACGGAGTCAAGATCCAATTTCGCGTCAGCGACTGCTTCGTGAGAGCAGTAAACGGCAAAAGACCCTGCTCGCGTTCCCCGACGTAGTTCCTTTTTCCCTTGATACTTCAGTAGATCAAAATCGCACGCGCCAGCTATGACCTCGCCCATGTAGTGGGTTTCGATCTTCCCTATTCCAGATTTGCCAGCGAGCAAGTTCTGTCGAAACTCTGCAAGATTGTTTCCGTTTGGTGCCGACAGGCCAATCCCGGTGATTACGATTCGTGTTTCATCAGCCGTCTTGGCAACCATGTTACCTAGGTGCTCATCCCTTGACGCTACCATTCCAGACCCAGCACAATAACGCACAAGCCGCTGCCAGCTGCCATCATCACAACCCTATCGCCAGCATTAACACGACCCTCCTCAATTCCTATGGCTAGCGAAATGGGGAGGGAGCACGAAGCGATGTTTCCCAGGTATTCCACGGTGGAAAAGCCCTTGGATGCATCCAGCTCCAGGGTACGAAACAACACCTCTTGGTGGACAGAGCTGACCTGATGGCTAAAAAACACGTCTACATCGGGCTCTCGCCAGCCCAGCTCTCGCTGGAAGGCCTTCCATGTTTCGGCCGCCAATGCCACGCCATTATTCAGAATTCCTGTATAGTCAGTACTCATATTGGGGTAGCTAAGCGGATCGTAGAAATAAGTGTCCTTGTCTACGCGACAAAGGTCGTTGTGTTGTGAAGCAGTGCGAACCGCCCCCCCCAAGAGTTTATGGCCGGATTTCGACGGGGAAGAGCGAGTCAGCACCACTGCTACTGCTCCCGACCCCAGGGTTAGAGAGGCAAAGGAGACTTTGAGCTTATCCCTGGTGATGTCCGGGTCATTCAGGAGTTTGTCGATGGTTCCGTCAATAAGTCGCTTGCCGCCCTCTGCCCCAACCACAATTCCTGCTTTTATCTGGCCCAGTTCGATCATATTTGCCAGAGTTACCATGCCGTTGGCGAAACCCAGGCAGGCATTTGAGATGTCGAAGATAGTGGCTGTGGCAGGGAGGCCCAAAGAATCATGGACTAAGGTGGCTGTTGCTGGCTCCAAGAAATCACGACATACGGAAGTGTGAAGTAGACATTCGATGTCCTCTTTATCGATTCCTGACTTGGCTATGGCTTTTTCCGCTGCTTTTGTACTGGCCTGGCTTGGCGTCGTCTCGTCGTCCCAGAATCGCCGCTCACGAATTCCAGTCATCATCTCGAAGCGTCCGTAAGAGAGATTCAGTTTCTCGTATATAGGGGCTACTCTCTCTTCCAGGCTCTGTGACGTGACGATTGTCCCCGGGATCTCGTACCCGAAAGACTCAATGCGGACGTTCTTGTACAGCATTGAACGACTCCCCTAGATACTCGCTACTGTGTCTGGAGCATACCCCGTGTCAAACGCTACAGCGCTCACCCTTGCCCTATCTTGATAGCAATGTTGAGCTATGGGACTTCGTCTTGAGATTTGACCAGCCCTCAACAACCTCTGAGGGAATCACCCTGTCCTGGGTAATCCGTGTAGCCCCATACTATCGCACTTTTCGTGGAATTTGTCAACGGCGTTCAAATTAACTACCCTTTACTTTTCCTACCTTCATTTTTCCAAACACTTACTCTAGGAGTGTGCCATGGCGAAGTGAGTAACGCCGGTTTGAGATTGCTTACTAATGCCGGTTGTTCCCACCCACTCTCCCGCGGGAGATGGGACATTCCAGTGCCTGTGATGAGAACATAGTGACTCATAGCCAGGCTCTATAGAGAGATTTCTCCCCTTGCCAAACAGGGGAGAAATCTGTGTAAACCTTCGATGCTTTGGTGAAATGAGCTAGAACAATGTACGTTGATTCGCTGATGCCTATGGGCTAAATATCCGTCATCAGCGGCTCCAAATAGGCCACAGAGCTATCCAGGGTAGATAATTTCATGTAGTCGTCTTCGGGCACAGTGATACTATAGCGTTTTCGCAACTCCATGATGATGTCCAGGAAATCCATTGAGTCCATTTCGATCTGGTCTCGTATGCGTACATCACCCTTGAGATTGCTCAGATCTTCATCAGGCACAATTTCGTGGATGACCTCCAAAATCATGGATCTGATTTCCTCTGCTTTCACAGGTTACTTCCCTCCTATTACAGCTAGAATAGACCCTTCGACGTTATTCAGCAAATCTTCTGACGATGAGGGCAGAGTTGATGCCCAACATTCCAAAAGAATTATTCAAGATGTAGTCGACCTTATCCACCTTTTTGGGCTCGTTGATTACAAGGTTCTTAAGGGCGCACTCGGGGTCTAGGTTGTCCACATTGATTGTCTGGTGGACGATATGGTCTTCAAATGAGGGTAAATTGCCCACTAGTTCTAAAGCGCCAGCAGCACCCATCGTATGGCCTATATAACTCTTGGTGTTGTTTATGTAGGTATTTGAATTGTTTCCAAACACTTCTCTGATTGCCTGACACTCTGCCTTGTCACCTTCGGGGGTTGCAGTCCCGTGGGTATTGATAATATCGATGTCGCTTGCTGATATGCCGGCCTTTTTGAGAGCAAGGTTCATGCACTCAGCTTGCCTTTGAGCGTTTGGAAGAATGAAATCAAATGCATCTGAGTTAGTTGCATATCCGACGATCTCGCCGTAAATCCTGGCGTCTCTTTCAAGTGCGTCACCCAGTCTTTCCAGAACGCAGATACAACCGCCTTCGGAAACGACGATACCGTTTCGGTCCCTGTCGAAAGGGCGGGATGCCTTCTGGGGGTCTGGATGGCTTGCCAACGCCCCTTCATTTTTGAAAGCTGCAAAAACACCGAATGTATGAGGGGTCTCTGAGACCCCACCAGCCAGAGCCAAATCCACGTCGCCCAGCAGTAACATTTGTAAGCCTTGTATAAGTCCGAGGTTGCCGGCGGCGCAAGCACCTCCCAAGGTGTAATGCGGCCCGGTAATCCCCGTATTCAGGGTGACCTCGCCCGCTGGCGCATTGGCCACAGTTCTTGGGTTATGGTGGTGGGACCAGAGTTCTACATTGTAGTCGAACTGCTTGATGTTGTAAATCTCGTGTTCTGTTTCTACGTTACCGTGCTCGGTGATCCCGAGATAGATGCCAATTCTCGATTTATCAACAGAAGCAAGATCCAATTTCGAATCAGCGATTGCTTCATGAGCGCAGTATATTGCAATAGACCCTGCTCGCGTTCCCCGACGCAGTTCCTTTTTCCTCTGATACTTCAGTGGGTCAAAATCGCACACACCGGCTATGACTTCACCCATGTAGTGGGTTTCGATTTTCCCTACGCCGGATTTGCCGGCAAGCAAGCTCTGCCGAAACTCCGTGAGGTTGTTTCCGTTTGGTGCCGTTAGACCGATCCCGGTCAGTACAATTCTCGTCTCATCAACCATCTTGGTAACCGTCTAATCCTAGTGTGGTCTCGAGCTACCATTCTAAACCCAGCATGACACCGCACAAGCCGCTGCCACCTGCCATCATCACAACCTTATCGCCAGCATCAACATGACCCTCCTCAATTCCTATGGCTAGCGAAATGGGGAGGGAACAAGAAGCGATGTTACCCAGGTATTCCACGGTGGAAAAGCCCTTGGACTCATCCAGCCCCAGGGCATGAAACAACACCTGTTTGTGGATAGAGCTAACCTGATGGGTAAAAACCTTGTGTACATCTTCGTGGTTCCACCCCAGCTCTCGCTGGAAGGCCTTCCATGTTTCGACCGCCAATGCCGCGCCATTTTGCAGAATTCCTGTATAGTCCGTACTCATGTTGGGGTAGCTACGCGGATCGTGGAAATAAGTATCAGCTTCTATGCGACAGAGGTTGTTGTGTTGGGAGGCAGTTCGTACAACCCCACCTAGAAGTTTATGGCTGGACTTCGACAGGGATGAGTGAGTTAACACCACTGCCACTGCTCCGGACCCCAGCGTTAGAGAGGCAAATGAGACTTTGAGCTTGTCCCTGGTGATGTCCGGGTCTTGCAAGAGTTCATCGATCGTTCTGTCAATAAGTCGCTTACCGCCCTCCGCGCCAACCACAATTCCTGCTTTTGTCTGGCCCAGTTCGATCATATTTGCCAGAGTTACCATGCCGTTGGCGAAACCCAGGCAGGCATTTGAGATGTCGAAGATAATGGCTGTGGCAGGGAGGCCCAGAGAATCATGGACTAAGGTGGCTGTTGCTGGCTCCAGGAAATCACGACATACGGAAGTGTGAAGTAGACATTCGATGTCCTCTTTATCGATTCCCGACTTGGCGATGGCCTTTTCCGCCGCTCTTGTACTGGCCTGGCTTGGCGTCGTCTCATCGTCCCAGAATCGCCGCTCACGAATTCCGGTCATCATCTCGAAGCGCCCGTAAGAGAGATTCAGTTTCTGGTATATTGGGGCTACTCTCTCCTCAAGGCTCTGTGAGGTGACGATTGTCTTCGGTAGTTCGTACCCGAAAGACTCGATGCGGACGTTCTTGTACAGCATTGAACGACTCCCCTACAGGCTCGCTACTGTGTCTGGAGTATACCTTACGTCAAACCCTGCGCGGTTTATTCTTGCCCCCTCTTGAGAGCAATGTTGGGATATGGAACTTCATCTTGAGATTTGACCACTGCCCAGCGGACTCCGGGGGAATTATTCTGTCGGGAACATACTTATAAACTGCGGAGATGACGGCGGAAACCTTTCTCGAGCTCGCTACCGTGTCTGGGACATACTCATCCGCTGCCGTAATAAGTGAAGAGCGCACCTTTGGAGGGAGCTTGTCTAGCCCACTAATGACCCCATCGATCGCCTTAGGTGGGACACGCTTATCCAATGTATTCAAGTAAAAAAGCAGTAGCCTATCCGGTACACATTTGTCAACCACCTTTACCTCAAGCGAGATTACGTTCCGATAGACAAACTTGGCCGGCGGTTCCAAGATAGACCTTGTTCTCTTCAGCACCATGTCTTCGCCTCCTGCACGAATCTACACCAATTGATGGTGGTGTAGCAACCCATAAACGGATTACTCTAAATGATATCTTACTATCTCACTTTTCGGCGAATCTGTCAATGGTCTCCAATTTACTTTCGTTTACTTTTCCTCCTATTATCAAACACTCAGGAAGGCGGATCTTCTGGCTTCAGTGCGGGCTTTGTAGCGGTAGCGTTTCAGGGAGACAGCCTGTCTAGTCGCTATTACCGTATCTCTCCTGATAGGATTTCACCTGGTGCACGAAAGCCTCAATTCGGGTCTTCTCGTTCGTCTGCTTCAGTCCGTCGTATATCATGGTGAGCAGAGGAATGCCGTTTCGCTCCCTTTGTACCTTCTTGTAGATGGCAGTAGCCAAACTGCCGAAAACGCAATTTAAGACTACGAGGTTGGCTATGCCGCTGCAGCCCCGCGTCGCATACCCCTCCGCTTTGGCCACATTTACGGTGACCACCGGGTCTATGTCAGGGCAGACATAGGGAGAGGCCATTTCAATCCTTTGTTCAACCGACGGTATCTTACAGTCCGCTAGCTCCTCACCCAGCATACTCTCTATTCTCTGCTGCCAATGTTTATCCCAGAACCTTCGCAGATAATAGTAGAGTGCAGTGATGTATTTTCCTCTGGAAAGGTTAGTATCGGGGTATGCTTGGTCGAAATATACCATGTAGTCCGTGGTAGTTGGCCCGAACCTCACTTCAGCACCCTGTGTCTCAAACTCTTTGATTATTTCATTGTTAGACCAGGAGTTCATGCAGGTATAGAACTCGCCTACGATTCCTATGATAGGTCTCCTCTCCTTCCGCGTTGGAATGAGGTTCATAGCGTCGATGGCGCGTGCGAAGGTTTCGAAGAAGTTCCCCGCAACGAGCCCTGAACATATCTGCTCCATCCCCCACTCGTAAACCCTTTCAGTTTCGCCTTCCTTTATCTCATAAGGCCGAATATGGAGTAACTTGGCCAGCAGGACGTCGGTTGCCAACCACCCTTTCCAGACAGCTCTCGCGAAGTTGAGCCCTAATAGCCTGGTAACCTCATCGAGGCGAATCGACGTTGAGGGGGCAACTACCGGAATGTGGGAGAGCCCCAATCTTTTGAGAACCAGCTTAAACGACAAAGCATACTGGCTCATTCGACAGGAGCCGTCGAAGTTAAGCGTGAAGAACGCTGAACGATCGGGATCGAAGCCTTCAAGCTCGGTCATCCGTACCAGGTCTCCGGTGAGAAGCTGGTAGGGGTGACACTCCTTGGAAGAAGCGTATCTTCTCCCCAATTCGTCTGACCTCTCGTCGGGCCTGGGCAGGACTCGAGCATCTATGCCCACCGATCGAAGCGCAGTGGCGAAAACGTCGGAATGCCCGCTGATACAGGGAATGTAGATTGTTCTATCGAACTCCCTCATTTTCTTGGACGGCTTGAAGATAGCGGTCTCACTCCCAGGCCTCACGACACTCAGGTCTACCTGCTCATCATGTCTTGTTGCAGCCCTGGGTCTGTTGGAGGTATCGACGAAGGCCTCGACCCTTGTTGCTATTCCAACGTCGGCGCTATGCTCGTCCACCTCAAGAACCAAACAAGGGTCTTCTCCCATGGTATCCTCAAGATACTTCATGAAGAAGGAGTCGGGGCCACAGCCGTAATTCGTAATGAATACGGGATTCAGGCTCCTGTGGTCCCTGGCGAAGATCACTGCCCTGAGGAGATTCTGCTCATTCTTCCAAACCAGGTTGGAGTAGTGAGAGGGCAGCCTTACAGAATCCAAGGGCAGCAAGTCGAATGGAATCGCCAGCACCCCCACTTTTCGTAGTTTCTTGGGGATGTTTAGGTTGAGTCCGATATCGTGGGCATTGTAGGGCTTGCCGATGACCACCACTGCCTCATTGTCCCGGCTCAGGGTTTCAAGCACCTCGCGACCTCTTTGCTGGCACTTCTCCAGGAACTCTTGCTGAGCCGTGATAGCGGCGTCTGCAGCCCGGGAAGCATCTCTGGCAGTCTTGCCCAGCGTCTGGCCTAGTCGCAGCATCTGCTCCCTGAGGTTGTACTTCTCCTCCGCCATATATATGGTGGGCTTTATGATTTTTACTCTGTCCTCAAAAGCGGGCCCGATCACGAATGGGATACCCTGGATATAGGGGCAGTTGTAGCTTCTGTCTACATCGTGTGCCACCATCTCCAGGTCGATAACGTTAGGCAGGAAAACGTAGTCCACGTTCTTCTCAATGAGGTTCTCCACGTGTCCGTAGGCTACTTTGACCGGGTAACACATCTCAGCCAAAATCAACTGCAGCCCCTTGTTGATAAGCTTCCTGTTTGTTTTGTCGGAGATTACCACCTTTAACCCCAGTTCTTGGAAGAATGTACCCCACAGCGGGAACTGCTCGTAGAACATTAGCATTCTGGGAATGCCAATAGTCACGGAGTCAGTGTCGGTTTCGTCCTCCTTGTAGTAACTTAGCAGCAACTCCTCCCTCTCCTTAAACAGATCGGGCAAATCCTCACCAGCGCTCTCTCCCTTCTTGATCTCGTATCTGTCGCAGATGCCGCCGTAGAACGATTCTTGATGATCACCAATAAGGACCCTCTTTATTTCGCAGTGGTTGGGGCAATGCATACACTCGAAGCTTTTGACCTGATAGTGCCTGTCCCAGAGATCGAAGCCTACGAATTTGCTCTTTTGCTTGCTTTCCATCCACCGTTCCCGTGCAATTAGAGCAGCGCCTATAGCGCCGGTTACATTGTGGTCCTCGGGCACTATGATTTGTTTATCAAGGATATTTTCAAAGGCGGCTGCCACACTCCTGTTTGTAGCTACCCCGCCCTGAAAGTATATCCTGTTGCCAATCTTCTTGTTTCCTATAACCTTTTCTATGTAGTTGTAGGCTACTGAGTACGAAAGACCGGCGATAAGGTCGACCTTGGGTGAACCCACCTGCTGATGGTGTATCAGGTCCGATTCCATGAAAACAGTGCACCGCGTGCCCAGATCGGCGGGATTTTTGGAGTCGAGGGCGAGTTTGCTGAATTCATCGATTCTTACATCCAATCTAGTGGCTTGTTCCTGAAGGAAAGAACCTGTTCCCGCGGCACAGACTTTGTTCATTTCAAAATCAACCACAGAACCGTTCTTGAGAGAGATGTATTTTGAATCCTGGCCCCCGATCTCGAATATGGTGTCAACAGTGTTGTCGATTTCGATGGTGGCCTTGGCCTGCGCCGTAATCTCATTGATCACTACGTCAGCGCCAACGAAATCGCCCACGAAGTAACGTCCGCTGCCGGTGACTCCTACCCCTTGAACTTCCAGGAGCTTCTTCATGCCGCGAACAATGTCCGCGAGTCCCTTCTTGACCGACTCTATCGGCTCGCCCTCGGTCATCAGATATCTCTTCCGCAACAGCTTCTTGTTTTCATCTAGGATGACGATGTTTGTACTTGCTGCACCAACATCGATTCCTAGATACACCCTCTCTTTTTGCGCTTGTTGCCCAATGTAGTCGTCGCTGTCAGCAGTTGGGCCATCTTTGTAGCTCAATCGCTTCAAATATCCCTTTTTGGCTTCGTTGGCCGTTGTAATCAGGTATTGCTTCAAATCCTCCATAGCCCTGCCAAGCTCAAGGGGGGTGCTTGTTTCTCTTTCACGGGCCATAATAGCCGAGCCCAGGGCTCCCATGATGAAGAAATGCTCGGGGATAATTAGCTCTCCTGGTTCAAGCTCCAGCAGTCCTTCAAATGCCTTGGCCACCCCATTGTTGGCAGCTACTCCACCCTGGAATGCCACAGGCTTCCTGAATTTCTTGCCTTTGCCCAGGTTGCTTATGTAGTTTCTGGCCAGGGCGTAGCAGAGCCCCGCTACTATGTCCTCTTTTGGAGCTCCCTCCTGCTGTAGGTGAACCATGTCGGATTTGGCAAATACGCTGCACCTGCCGGCAATGGTCGCTGGCCTTTCAGATTTCAGGGCTAGATCGCCAAATTCCTTATCTATGGAAATTCCTAGACGATACGCCTGCTGATCGAGGAAGGAACCGGTCCCAGCGGCACATATCTCATTGAGGGCGTGGTCAACAACGATTGCTCCCCCTTTCCTTTCATCGGGCTCCAGGAAAATCAGCTTCGAATCTTGGCCCCCAATTTCGATAACCGTCCTGACCTCGGGATGAAAGAAGGTGACGGCCTTTGCTTGGGTTATGATCTCGTTCTCTTTGTCTACGCCCAGGATATCGGCTATCAACTCTCGGCCGCTTCCGGTGGCTACTACTCCCTTCAGCTCGGGGAAATCCTTACTGAGGCTGTTGAAGGCATCAAGCAAAGCTGGGATAGGCTGTCCCTTCGTTCGTTGATAGATGCTGTTAAGCAGGTTTACCTGTTCGTCAATTATGGCTATGTTCAGGCTGACCGAGCCTACGTCTATTCCCATGTAGAGCTTGTCTTGCTCTGCCATTTTGACCTCTCCGCTATGGGTTAGGCTATGGTTCTAACCCGAAAGCTGCTGGTGAGGTGCTTATGAGCTCTCGCCGTGAAGATAATTGAAGTAAGCCTTCTCCATCTCCAATGCGTCAGTAGGAAGCGGCTTAATCTTGCCCGCGCCAAGTGCGTAGATGTAAATTCTGGCTGTCTTCTCCAGCATCTCACAGTTGGTAAAGGCTTCCCTCATGTCTCTGCCCACGGTGACCGTACCGTGATTTGCCAGTATGACTGCGTTCCTTGGCCCCAGCGCGGGAACCGCATTTCTCACCAGCTCCTGGCTGCCAGGAAGAGAGTATTCCGCCACCTTTATCTCCCCGCCGAGATAGGTGACCTGGTCGTCGAGAATAGGGGGGATCTCCGCACCAATAACCGATAGAATGCTGCCGAAAACGGGATGGGTGTGGATGACGGCATTTACCTTTGTGCGCGCTTTGTAAATGCCGATATGTAGCATGGTCTCTATGGAGGAGGTGAGCTCCCCCTCGACGCACTCCCCCTGGAAATCTACGATTCCTATGTCATCCACATCGAGCAGGTCGTAATAGCGGTTATTGGGAGTAATGGCCAGCAACTGCCGCCCCCCCGCTTCGCTGATACGCATGCTCACATTTCCCGAGGTGCCTACCACCAGGCCCTTCTGGGCCATTTGCTGGGCGGCCTCAAGCACCGCTTTCTTCTCAGAGTTCCAGATGCTCATCCTTACCTCCAATAGTGAATAGCCATCGCTTATCTTTGGGAGATACTGCCGGTCTCCAACGGGTAGCCCTCAAGGAGAAAAACGAGGTCAACCTCGACGTGGACAGAAGAAAGCTAAGACAAGTGCTCCTGCCATTCTTGACCTAATCCCATATTATACCACAGGGGCGTCTTTACATAAATATCATTTCTGGAGTATTGTGTTGCAGACCGGCACGGTATGCGGGAGACGACAAGTGGTATCTAGGCTGGTAATCACCGCAAAGCTTCCGGCGCGTCCCTTGTGGGAATCAGGGCATCCGTCAGGTTTATTTTTGGGGCGCAACCGTTGCATAAACAGTGCACCAAACCTTTAGGTTCTCATGTGGTCCCTTGAAATAAGCGCTCTCAAATAACTCAGCAGTGACGTTTTCCACTTGATAAAACCCTCTCTGGGAGAGAAATTCCCCAATAGTTCCATCCTCTATTCCAAAGCCAAAACGCTCGGACGTAAGAGGCTGACCGATTCGTTCCCAAAGCTTTCGTATCCTATGCACCTGTCCCCGCTCATAGGTCCCATCCAGAGCTGACCTAAAGAGATAGTCGAATATGATGGAGCTACCTTCGCCTGAATTCTCTGCCACAAAAGCTAAGGTTTTATCCATCGCCTCCGCTGTTATATACGGGGTCACACCTTCCCAGATGAACAGGGTCTTCAGGTTCTTGTCGTAACCACTTTCAAAAAGCCCTTCACCTAGCTTTTTTTCGTCAAAATCGACCGGGACATACACAACATGGTCCGGAAGAGAACCAAATATCTTTCTGACTTTTCGTATCTTAATCTTTTGAGTGGCTGGATAGTCTACTTCAAAGACCTTGACCTTTCCTTGTAGTTCATCAAACCTATAGGCTCTAGAATCGTAGCCGGCCCCCAGGATAACCAACTGCTCGATCCCCTCGTCAATACGCGACTTTACATAGGCGTCGATATATCTGGTGCGGCCCACTATGTAACTGACCATACCTGGAACTAATCGTTCAGCACACCAAAGGGCGATCTTCGTCAGGAGCCGACTCTTGCCGATGATGCGGAATTTGGCGGCGGCGAAATCCTTTGCCAAAGGGTCGTGGCACATTCGTTCATCCTCTGGCGCCAGCCACTCGGCAAACCTGAAGGCAACGGTTCCCTCTGCGGTGAAACTCGGTTTTCCCTGTTTCATCTTACCTTTCTCAGTAGCTTTCCATATACGAAGTGGCGGCTATCGCCGTGTAAACCCTAATCCGTGACGGATTCAAAAAGCTAACCTTTCTGGTGGTTGTCTGCGGCTTTGATCCCAAGGACTTGGGTGTCATTGCGAGGAGCGCAGTGACGAAGCAATCCCGTATGATGTGAGATTGCTTCGCTTTGCTCGCAATGACAGGAGAGGACTTGAACCGTGGATTAAGGGTCGAATCGGTCTCTTGACAACATGTAGACTGCGCAATTATATTGATGTCAATCATTTGATATGCAAACCCTTGATCTCTCTTGAGACTTTGCCATTCATCATAACACATCCTAGCTAGAAGACTACATTATACCAAATGTTACACATATACGGGCCGTCGCCCCTCACCCCACATATTCCGATAGCAGACTGGTCTTCTTCGCTGCCTCAGGGAACAAGGACGAGTTGGAGAGAATATTGCTGAGACCCTAAGAAAGATAGCCAAGTAGAGCAATGAGAATAGCGGACGTTCTTACAGCTTCAAGGCTTATTTCTGCTCCCATAGTTATGTGGCTCATATTCTCAGATGAGATGCTTGCTGCATATTATCTTTTCGCTGCTGCTGCAGTAACTGATTTGCTTGATGGATATTTCGCAAGGAGGAGCAAAAAGATTGCTGCATACGGAGCGGTCTTTGACGGCTTGGCTGACATCTTTCTTCTTATTCTAACGGGAGTTGCGCTTTTCATAAAAGGCGAGGGATTGCCGCTTTTTGTAGTAGGGGTGATAGGACTGGCTATTACAGCCCCTGTACTATGGCTTATCTCAAGGAAAAAAGGAAGGCCTACAGTACCTCACTTTGATACAAACATTCTTGCTGCCTTTGTGTATCCAACAATTATGGTGTACATAATCGGTTGGCGGTACGCACTACCACTTCTTCTTGTTACGTTCGCTGTCGGGCTGTATACATTTAGAAAGTATGTTGTTTATGCATGGAGTATCTACGCAAATAGATAGCACCAAACAGCGGTATGTATTCCCCTGGCCTAGCGGTCACCAAAAATCGGGGGCTGCTGAGTCTTGGTATCTCAGCTAGTCTTCAGCTCTTTTACGTTTTTCGCCTCTGGAGAACAACTTCTTGAAGAAGGGCTCGATTCTGTTCCGGAAATGGTATGCTGCAAAAAGCCCCCCGACTAAGAGAGCTGCGATCAAGTGAAGGCTGGAACCGCCACTTTCGAGATTGTAGGCATCAGCCGTCTGAGGGATGGTCAAATAGAAGAAAGCAGGGACAACGGACGTCATTGTCAGGCGTGTGAAACGTTTCATCGAGACCACCTCAGCTCACTACAAAAGTCTGCCCCTCGGCGGGAGCAGGCGAGAACTGATGAGCAGACTGCCACAACTTGCGGCTTGATTTCTTGTGCTTCATTGGTACACGATTGATGGCTCTTTGTCAAGGGCTTCAGACCCCGTGATCTCACCTTGACCAATAGACTCTCCTCTTGCCTCGCCAATTCAGACAGAGACCTGCGATCCGACTCCCCTTTGCCTGCTTCAATCAGACGGGGTCGCACCGAATTTTGGGAGGTTTGGCTATTGACTTTTGCCCAGTAACTCAGTATAATACTCAGCACTCATGACAAGCTGTGATATCTGCGGAGCTGTTTTTAAGACCACCCAGGGTCTGGCCGGGCACAAACGCCTGCGCCATGGGGCCTATGGTTTGGCCAACGAACCGGGAATCGCCCTGACCAACAAACAGCTACACCGCAAAGTCTTAAACCGCCTTGGTGAAAAGCTGGCTGACAGATTGGCGGAAGCCATCCTCGAAAGTCATGGGCAGGAGATATTGGATCGCTATCTAGAAGAGCTCTCCCAGCAGGGGCTGGACCTCCGCTCACTGGGAAGCTACCGGCATTTAAGGGCCATCATCGTCGCCGCCGGCGAGAGCAATCGTCTGCTCCCTCTTACGAAGGACAAGCCAGAGTGCCTTCTGGAGATCGGGAACAAGACCATCCTCAGCAGAGAGCTGGAAAACCTGAGGGCATGTGGTATACACGACATTGTGGTGGTGCGTGGATATCAAGGGGACAAGATCAAGTACCCCGCTATACGATACTACGAAAACAGGGACTACCAGAATACTGGCATCTTGAGGTCGTTGTTCTATGCGAAAGGTGAGATGGACGATGAGTTCATATTCTGCTACTCGGATATTCTGTACGCCAAGGAAGTGCTAGATTTGCTGCTCCGGGATCAATCTGACATCTCGCTTGTGGTCGACACCGATTGGGAGAACCACTATCAGCACCGTCACCAGCACCCGGTTTCCGAGGCCGAGCTGGTCAGGGTTGAGGGCGACCGAATAATACAGATTGGAAGGAATATCATGCCGCCGTATGACGTCCACGGCGAGTTCATCGGGCTTGCTAGATTCAGCAAGAAGGGCGCAGAAATACTTAAGGCGAACTATGACTGGGCTAGTGAGTATTACAGGGCTAGAGCCTTTCACCGGGCACCTTCGTTAGACAAGGCCTATTTCACCGACATGATCCAGGAGCTTATGGACCAGGGGTATCCGGTTAACCACATTGATATCCGTGGTGGTTGGGCGGAGATCGACACCCTGGAGGATTTCGACCGGGTGAGCCGGGAACTCCAGTTAGTGTTGAAGGTAGATTAGTCTCTAGCTAGACGGAGGCTCAATGAAGGCTATTATCGTTGCTGCTGGTCCTGGCAGCCGACTAATGCCCATCTCCAATGAAAAACCGAAATGCCTTCTAGATGTCGGGGGTAAGGCCATTCTTCAGAGAGCGTTGGAGGCACTCAGGGAAAACGGGATCGAAAAGATCGCAGTGGTAAGGGGGTACCAGGGGCACCTGATTAACTACGCTAATGTAACCTATCGTCATAATCCAGACTTCAGGAAGAACAATATCCTCAAGTCGCTGTTCTGCGCTGAGGGTGAAATGGACGACGACTTTATCTTCTCCTATTCAGACATCCTCTACAGCAGTGGGATTGTGGCCAGACTCATCGACAGCGAGTCGGATATTGCTCTGACAGTGGACGTTAACTGGACTCAAACGTACGAAGGGCGTGACCAGCACCCGATTTCCGAGGCTGAGCTGGTCAAGGTTGAAAACGGCAGGGTGGTAAGAATCGGCAAGGGAGTTGTCAGCCCCGAAGAGGCTCACGGAGAGTTTATCGGCCTCGCCAAGTTTAGCAAGTCAGGGTCTGAGGCTATGAAGGCGGTCTATCATCGGGTGGCAAAAGAGAGCCCCACCGCTCCCTTTCAGCGCGCAGCCTCCCTGGAGAAGGCATACCTGACCGACATGATCCAGGAGCTTGTGGATAACGGGTCACTGGTGCAAAGCATTGACATCGAGGGCGGCTGGATGGAAATCGACACCCCCCAGGACCTGGAACGAGCCCGAAGTCACTTTGGCTCACAAAGCTGACAAAACCCAGGGAAAGTAGGGCCCGGATGCAATCCTCAAGAGAAGAAATCTATCGCTACTGGCGAAAGCGAATCCTGATATCGCTCTGGATAAGCTACGCTATGTTCTATGTGGGACGGGTCAATATGGGCGTCGCCATCCCCCTGCTTCAGGACGAGTATGGACTTACGAAGACCGCGCTGGGAGGCGTGACTACTGCCCTGTTCTTTGCCTACGGCATCGGGCAGTTTGTGAATGGGCAGCTGGGAGACAAGCTTGGTGGCAGGATCATGATTGCCACGGGGCTGATACTGAGCGCAGTATTCAACCTGCTTTTCGGCTTCTCTTCCGTTCTCACGGCCATGATAGCGATCTGGGCGCTCAATGGATATGTGCAGTCTATGGGATGGTCCCCCAGCGTCAAGACGGTCGCCAACTGGTTCCCACGCCGGGTTAGGGGTAGAGTCAGTGGAATAATGGGATCAAGCTATCAGGTCGGGGCTGCGGTCTCGCTCATCTTGGCTGGCTTGATGGCTGACCACGTGGGCTTGGAATGGATTTTCTGGCTGCCGGCAATCCTTCTGGTCATCGCTGGCATCCACTGGTATCTCAGGGGACGCAATGCGCCCGAGGTTGTGGGCCTGCCCAGCCTGGAGGAGGAGGAGCGGGGTGAGGAGAGAGAAGAGGCCTGCGAGGACCATCACCTCGGTTTCTCGCATACTCTGCGCACGGTATTGACCAGTCGCCCCATTTGGATGGTCGCCTTCGGCCTGTTTTTCCTGAATATCGTCAGATACGGTTTCATGGACTGGGCCCCGACATACCTGTTCGAAGAAGAGGGTGCAGCTATATCGAACGCAGCCTTCAAGACTGGTCTCATGCCCGTCGCCGGCATAGCCGGAACTTTTCTTGCCGCTTGGCTGTCAGACAGGGTTTTTAAGGAACGCAGGGCGCCCGCTGCTGCCATTATGCTCTTTTTCCTGGGTTTCTTCGTCTGGGTATTCATTCAAACCACAGGCGCACATTGGGCAGTGGGGGTCCTGGTATTGATGGCTATCGGCTTTTTCACCTATGGACCTCACGTTGCCATGGTTACCACATGTCCTATGGATTTTGGCACCAGAAAAGCCGCCGCCTCAGCGGCCGGCTTTATCGACGGTATGGGCTACATGGGCGCAGCCCTGACCGGTGTGGTTTCGGGCTATCTGGTGGATAACTATGGGTGGAACCATGCCTTCTACCTGTGGATGGGCGGCGCCTTAGCAGCGGCCGTGGTGATGCTGTTCCTCTGGAACTACAAACCCGAGCGCAGAGAATATCACTAGGGCGGCAATGGAAGCAAAGGGGGGCCGTCTCCAAAGGTGGGACTTTTCGGCCCCGGAAATAATGCACACTTCCGAGTGCGAAGCCCTGCTCCTCCTACGGTGCTACTGTAGTTCTTTCTTGTCCCCGGTGCCTCTTCCTTCGGCTTCCTTTCTGCAGATAACCTAACCCGTGTGGGATTTGTCCCTCCTATTCTTGGTTAGACAGTGGAGAGAAGGGCCTGCCGCGAAATCCGATCATTTCACTGGATTACATCGAGATCGAAGAATAACCTTGCCTGCGGCTGGGCAATTGGCGATGTTCTGGAGATGCTGAGGTCACATCCTACAATCTTGGGGACATTTCACTCTTGTGCGCGGTAGCAAGCTAGGGGTTTTTGTGTTACCATAATGGCAGAGCTATGATTCCCAAGTACAGCCACCAGGAGATCGAGAGAAAGTGGCAGGCCAGATGGGAAGCCGACCACCTCTACCAGGTGCGTGAGACCTCGGAGCGCACAAAGTGGTATGCCCTGACAATGTTTCCCTATACCTCGGGAGACCTCCACATCGGGCACTGGTATGCCATGGCTCCCTCGGATGTCCATGCCCGTTTTAAGCGGATGCAGGGGTATAACGTGCTCCATCCCATAGGTTTCGATGCCTTCGGCCTCCCCGCGGAGAACTCCGCTATCAGACACGGCATCCACCCCTATAAATGGACGATGCAGAACGTTGAGAATATGCGCCGCCAGCTGAAGAGCCTGGGCGCGATGTATGACTGGAGCCGGGAGGTGGTTACCTGCCTCCCTGACTACTACAAGTGGACGCAGTGGTTCTTCCTCAAGCTTTACCAGGCGGGGCTGGCTTACCGGGGCAAGGCTCCCGCCAACTGGTGCTCCCAGTGCCAGACAGTGCTGGCTAATGAGCAGGTTGTAGGCGAAGGTCTTTGCGAGCGTTGCCACACCCCTGTTATCAGGCGAGACCTGGAGCAGTGGTTCCTCAGGATTACCAGGTATGCTGATGAGCTCCTTGAGTACCCAGAAGTGGAGTGGCCGGAGCGGGTGAGGCTGATGCAGCGCAACTGGATTGGCAAGAGCGTTGGCGTGGAGATATCCTTCGGAATCGAGGCTGAGGGGATAGAGGAAAAGGAGATTCGGGTGTTCACCACCCGTGCCGACACTATCTTCGGCGTTACTTTCCTCGTCCTTGCGCCGGAGCATCCCTTGGTAGCCAAGCTGACTACTCCTGAGTGCAAAGAGGAGGTTCAAGGCTATGTTGAAAGGGCACTTGGTCAGACGGAGATCGAAAGGCTGTCGACAGAGAAGGCGAAGACAGGGGTCTTCATCGGTGCCTACGCTGTCAACAAGCTAAATGGAGAGAAAGTGCCGATCTGGACTGCCGACTACGTGCTTATTAGCTATGGCACCGGGGCGGTGATGGGGGTTCCCGCCCATGACCAGAGGGACTTCGAGTTCGCCCATGATTTCGGTTTGCCTATAAGAGTGGTTATCGCTCCCGAGGGCTGGTTGGGAGAGGAGTTTAAAGAGGCTTACGTTGAGGCGGGCGTTATGGTTAACTCCGGGCAGTTCGATGGCATGCCTAGCGAGCAAGGCAAAGAAGCCATTGCTGATTTCATGGAAGCCAAAGGCTGCGGCAGGCGAGCCACAAGCTATCGGCTTCGCGACTGGCTGATATCCCGGCAGAGGTATTGGGGGGCGCCGATTCCCATTATCTATTGCTCTAAGTGCGGCACTGTTCCTGTCCCCGACAGCGACTTGCCTGTGCTGCTGCCTGAGGATGCCGAGTTCAAACCCACTGGCGAATCGCCGCTCAAATACTGCGAATCATTTGTAAATACCACGTGCCCACGATGCGGTGGCCCCGCCCGCCGCGAGACCGACACCATGGATACTTTCATGTGCTCCAACTGGTACTTTTTGCGCTACACCAGCCCGGGATATGACCGGGGTCCCTTCGATCCCGAGAAGCTGGCTTACTGGATGCCGGTGGATCAGTACACCGGAGGAGCAGAGCATGCCACCATGCATCTGCTCTACTCTCGTTTCTTCAACAAGGCGATCCGAGACCTGGGGCTGGTGAACTTCGACGAGCCCTTTACCCGCTTGTTCAATCAAGGAACCATTGTGATAGAGCGGCAGAAGATGAGCAAGTCACGGGGTAACGTGGTAACCCCTGATGAGTATGTGGCGAGGTTGGGCGCAGACACGGTGCGCGGTTATCTTATGTTTGTGGGTCCCTGGGACCAGGGTGGTGGTTGGGATGACAGCGGCATCAGCGGAATCTGGCGCTGGCTCAACCGCGTCTGGAATCTGGCCCTGGAAGAGCGGAGGGGCGACGGTTTGCCTCCGATGGACCAGGCGGCGGAGAATGAGTTGCGCCGTCAGACTCATAAGACGATAAAGAGGGTCACCGAGGACCTGGAGAAGTTCCGCTTTAACACCATGCTGGCTGCTCTCATGGAGTTTACCAACTATCTGACTAAGGCAAAAGAGGGACGATTGGTTGCCAATGCTGCCTGGCAGGAGGCAATCGACAGCTTGCTTCTTCTCCTCGCTCCTACAGCCCCTCACGTGGCGGAGGAGCTATGGGAACGAACCGGTCACGCCTACAGCATCCACAATCAATCTTTCCCCTCGTGGGACGAGGCCTTGGTTGCAGAGGAGCAAATCACCCTGGTAATCCAGGTAAACGGCAAGCTTCGCGACCGGGTGGCCGTTCCAGTTTCTATCACGGAGTCCGAGGCTCGTGAGCTGGCGCTGGGACGTGAGCGGGTGCGGGCGCATACCGATGGCAAAGAGATCAAGAATGTCATCTATGTGCCGGGGCGGTTGGTGAACGTGGTAGTCAGCAAGTAGAGCCTATCAATCGCTTCTGGCGCTGCAGTAACTTTGGGGATAAGTTCGATGATGAAAGAGATTCGCGTCCATGCACGAGCGGGACAAGGAGCGATAACGACTGCCACGATATTGGCTAATGCTGCCTTTGAGGATGGCAAGTACGCTTTGTCGTTTCCCACTTTCGGGGCGGCGCGTATGGGAGCGCCTATGAATGCATTCGTCCGTATTGGCGATGCCCCAATTCGTGTACGCAGCCAGATCTACAAACCGGACTATGTACTGGTGCAGGACCCCACCCTGCTCAGGGGATACGATGTGGTCGCTGGATTGAAACCAGATGGGCTTGCTGTGATCAACAGTACCAAAGACCCTTCTGAGCTTGGCCTTAAGACTCAGGCGAAGGTGCTGACAACGCCGGCGTCCCGGATCGCGAGGGAGACCATGGGCCGTGCCGACAGGGTCAACACCGCTCTCATCGGCGCGTTTATTGCAGCTACAGGAGAGCTGACCCTGGAGGCGCTTGAGAAGTCTATCTACACGCGTTTCTCGGGAAAGGCGGCGGAGAGCAACTGGAAGGCGCTTGTTGAGGCTTACAATGAGGTCAAAACCAGGGGGAACGGCTTATGAAAATCACGCTGGGAACGGTGACCCATCCTGGAGGAAGCCGTGTCAATAAGACGGGAAGCTGGCGCACGACAAACAAGCCGCGCTTTCTGCATCAGGGATGTGTAGCTTGCGACGTCTGTGCCTTGACTTGCCCTGAAGGCTGTATCTTCGGCACGGGGCAGAACACCTATTACGCTAACGAGGATTATTGTAAAGGCTGTGGCATCTGTGCTAACGTCTGTCCCGTCCACGACATTGAAATGATACCGGAGGCAGGTGAAGATGGTTAAAGGAAGAATGTTACAAGGCGCCCGCGCAATGGCTGAGATGACGGCTCTGTGCCGTCCCAAAGTCATTTCAGCCTATCCGATAACCCCACAGACCCTCATCGTTGAAGAGCTGTCCCAGATAGTGGCTGATGGCGATCTGGAAGCAGAATTCATCAATGTGGAGGGCGAGCATTCAGCGGCATCGGTGGTACTGGGAGCTATGGCTGCTGGGGTTAGGGTCTTCACCTGTAGCTCCTCTCAGGGGCTTTTGCTGATGTCCGAGGTGATTTTCAATATCGCAGGCATGCGCCTTCCGGTGGTGATGATCTGCGTCAATCGCTCGGTGTCAGCGCCGCTCAATATCTGGAATGACCATCAGGACTCGGTAATCATGAGGGACAGCGGCTGGATTCAGCTCTATGCTGAGAACAATCAGGAGACCTGTGACCTGTTACTTCAGGCTCACAAAATCGGCGAGGACCACCGGGTGATGCTGCCAGTGATGGTTTGCTGTGATGGATATTTGTTGCCCCATGCATATGAAATAGTCGATCTCCCCAGCCAGGAGGAGGTAGATGCTTTCTTGCCTCCCTACGACCCCATATATAAACTCGATGTCGACAATCCCACAACCATGGGGGCCTATGCTGACCCGGAGAAGTATATGGAGACGCGGTATATGCTTCAAGAGACCATGAAGAAGTCTCTCCCCATAATAGAGGAGGTAGCCCGCGATTTCAGCAGCACCTTTGGCCGTACCTCCCATGGTCTCTTTGAGAAATATCGTGTCGATGATGCTTCCACTGTGGTTGTGGCCATGGGCTCGATGGCGGGTACTATTAAGGATGTGGTGGATGAGCTACGGGATCAGGGGGAGAAGGTTGGCATACTAAAGCTTATATGCTATCGACCCTTCCCCAAAGAGGCACTCTATGAGGCGCTGAGCGGTGCCGAGAACATAGTGGTTATGGAAAAATGCATTTCTCTGGGCGCCAGCGGCCCGGTTGCTACCGACATGAGGTCCGTTTTCCAGGGTCGCCCTGCGACTCCCAGGATCAGCGGGTTCGTCATCGGTCTGGGGGGGAGAGACGTCACCTTAGACGACATAAAACTTGCCATAGGCAAAGCGCAGCAGCAGCTTGAGGATGCTGATTTCATTGGCTTGAAAGAGGACCTGGAACTGGAGGGGATAAATGCTTAAAGTGGAAGAACGGGACAAGTTTGATAGTCATCTTCTTGCTTCTGGACATACTGCCTGCCCCGGTTGCGGCCAGTCGCTGGCAGCTCGGCTGGTATTCAGGGCAGCCGGGCGCAACGTGATGGTGGTTACCTCCACCGGTTGCCTTGAGGTGTTCAGCTCCAAGTATCCTGAGTCAGCTTGGGAAGTGCCCTGGATCCATTCCTTATTCGAGAACACAGCGGCGGTAGCTTCGGGGATTGAGGCGGCGCTGAGGATCACCGGTCGCCTGGACGAGGTAAGGGTCATCGCTCAGGGCGGTGATGGTTCTACCGCGGATATCGGGCTGGGCGCTATCTCAGGCATGTTGGAGCGAGGTCACGATGTCCTCTATGTCTGCTATGACAATGAGGCTTATATGAACACCGGTATCCAGCGCAGCGGCCTCACTCCCTATTACGCCCGAACCACTACCAGCCCTCCGGGCCGGGCTTCTATGGGTAACTGGAGGCCGAAGAAGGATGTGCCTCAGATTGCCCTGGCACACGGTATTCCCTATGTGGCCACAGCCACCGTGGGCTATCCCATGGACCTGGATAGGAAAGTGAGGAAGGCCCTCTCCATACGTGGCCCCAAGTATGTCCAGATTCATGTTCCTTGCCCTCTAGGCTGGGGGAGCGATCCCTCCCGCACCATTGATATCGCCAGGCTGGCGGTCAATACCGGGCTTTGCCCCTTGTACGAGGTAGAGGAAGGGGTGTTGAGGTCGCAGAAGATTCCCAAGAGGGTTCCAGTAGAGGAGTATTTGAAGATTCAAACGAGGTTCAGACACCTTTTCGATAAGGATGGCGCAAAGGAGGAGGTCAAGGAAATCCAAAGGATGGCCGACGCGAACATTGAGAGATACGGGCTGATAGTTAAATAGGCGTTGGGAAACGATTGGACGAGGATATACCCGATAGCACGTGAGTTGGCGTCTTCGCTGGGTTGAGCTCCGAAGGTCAACCCAGCGTTTTGTTAGCTAGAGTTGGCGTTATTGACATAATGCAAATATGATATGGAATGTACTTCTCCACAATCAAAGAACTTGTTTTTGACTACGTTTGAAGGTGCGATGGCTGTAGGGTAGCTACGGGGATACTGCCGAGATTCGGGATGATCTAGCTGTCCACCTTCTGGGGATACCCCTCTGCCGTCACTGGCCGGACACTGGTGACGTAATCCCGTTGCCACTGGCGCAGGAACTCGCCCACTGTTAGCTTCTTGGGCTTGATGAACATGCCAGTGTCAAGCCTGCGCAGCAGGTCAGCTAGGACTTGCTCTGCGTGCTTGTTCGTGCCTTTTACGCTCTGCCACTGGTGTTTCTTCTTTCCCGTCTGCGGGTGACGCCGCAAGCTTACTACTACCGTCGAACTGCCCTTGCTTCGCTTTCTTATGTGGCCTCTCATTGTTGCGCCTCCCTTTCAACTTTGTTCAACTTCGTAACTACTTCCTTTAGAAGCTCCAACGCTATGGGCAGTTCGCCTAACCCTTCTCGGTCACCTATGGCAAAACGCACTGCAGTCAGCCAAGGAATTGGCCACCTGCTGTGATCTTTCACCCACTCCCGCAGCCGCATGACGATATTCCTATGCCGAATCATCCGAATGGGCCATTCAAAAACAGTGGAGGGCCTGATAGTGTTTGGCTAGGTCAATGGTATTCAAGATGCTTCATCTGTCGCTCATCAAACAGAGGCGCTTTGCGGGGCAAGAGGGCGGCTCCATGCAGCCCCGAAGATTTCCCGGCGGTGCTGCTATTCACGCACATGGGCTGGGCAGAGATGGCGATTGTGCAGAGGGGTGTAGCGGAATGTGTTCTGGTTCTTGTGCGGGCATTATTCTGGAGCGAGTCCTTAGCATGAGGGCGAAGATGGCTCGTTTATGGGGCAACGAAACATGGCGCGCTTTTTCAAGGGAGGCCAGGATCATCGCCATGGGCCTCGCAATAGGCTTCATCGCCCACGTGATATACCTGTTCATCCTGTCAATGCTGCCAGTAGAACCGTCTGGCGCGGCGATATTAGGCGAAAGGTTTAACGGCTACTGGTAGCATAATGAGAAAAGGCCACTGAGTATTCTCTGATCATTTGTCCACTGGCTGTACCCACACCGTGTTATCCTCAGACTCGGGGCGCAGAGGGACAGGCATGCCTCTTTGACGAGCATTTGCTGCGTCACGCGTCTGGGGCATTATCCCGGTGCCCCATCGTTGTATCCAGGTCCTGCTCAGGTATGCTCCTCACCACGCCATATTGGCATTAACCTCCACGATTAATCCGGGGTCTTACGCTGTCTCAAACCCTGATGCGCGACGACTCCCTTGCCCTGCAAGGACCTCCATGCGGGGAACGCATACTATTCACAGAGCAGGTGTCACTACCTGCCGAGCTTTATATGTCGGCTCTCAGTCCGGTCAACCATGGTCATCTAATGGCTACAACACCAAAGGCGCTGGAGAAGGTTCGACATATGTCTGCCAGCAATTTCTTCAGGCGGATTGATAGGATAACGATATGTTACGGGGACAAA